>ERZ827490.264-NODE-264-length-89290-cov-4.816193_pt1 | contig 89290 bp, 76 predicted proteins | sample MGYA00519770_ERZ827490 | MGnify/ENA primary metagenome ERZ827490 (study PRJEB31778, sample SAMEA3449324) | human gut metagenome | biome: human gut; feature: human-associated habitat; material: faeces | place: United Kingdom | collected 2010/2012 ... | reverse complement strand
ACAGCGAGGGCAACATCGAATATTGGCACTGCGAAGTCTGCGGCAAATATTACGCAGACGCCGAAGCAACTAAGGAAATCACCGATGCGGATACCGTAACGAAAAAGCTGCCGCCGAAGACTGCTGACACTACCCCCGTAAAGGATGCGTCCGATACGAAAGCGCCCGGAACGGGAGACGGATGTGTTCTCATGATCTGCATTGCACTGATGACCGTGAGCACGGGAACGATCATAGCGCTTCTTCCGAAACGAAAGAAATCCTCTTGAAACGATAGGAGAAATTATGAAAAAACGGATCGTAAGCATTTTTCTCACTCTTTGTACCCTGATATGCCTTGTGCCGACGGCAGTGCTGGCGGCGGATGAGGTCTCCGCAAAGGTCAACGGAATTGCCGTGCCTGCGGCGGGCGGAAGCATCACGGGCGAGGGCATTTCGGGCAGCGTTGTTTTTGACGCGTCCGCCAAAACGCTGACGCTCGAAAACGCCACAATCAGCGTGACGACCGAAAACATAGCCATAGAAATCCGCAGCGGCATTGACACGCTGATCCTTAAAGGAAAAAACGAGATCAAATGGGCGGACGAAAGCGATAAGAAGACGAACATTTATGCGATCTCCGCCTCAAGCAGTTCCTTTCTCATCAAGGGAAACAGCCGTGAGGACAGCCTGACGGTCACGCTTCCCGGAACGACGGGCGGGTATAAGTACGCTTATGCCATTTCAATGGGAAAATGTGAAATCCGTAACTGCTCGGTAGATATCACGGTGATCGGAGGCATGCAAAATTTCGGCGACAGCGTTGTGATCCGTGTGTCCGACTTAAAGGTAAAAAACGCGGCGCTGGATCTTATCGTCGGCAAAGACCGACAAGGAAATGTGCAGAAAGCGAAGCAGGGCGCGTGTGTGTTTGCCACCGGTAGGATCTCAATCGAAAACTCGTATGTTAATGCGGGAATCTATTCGTCTTTAGATGCTCAACATGCCTACTATTACGCAGCTTTGCAGGGCTGCGGCGGAATCACCTGCACAGACAGCGTGGTTTATGCAGAGTCGGATGTTTTGCAAGCGGGAAGAACCATATGCTTAGACGGCGGAGACACGACTTTTTCCGTTAAAAACAGCATATTCAAGGCAAAAAGTAACCAATACGCATTCTCCGGCTACAATTACGCAAAACCGACTTTCGAAAACAGTCTGGTGGAGCTTGAGTCCAAGGATATCGTGATGCGCGGTCCCACCTTCGGAACCATAAGCGGCTTTACGAAAATCACCGCCACCGACAAGAACGGCAATGTCGCCACATATAGGCCCGGCGACGATCTCAGCACACTCAGCACCGATTCACGCAAGGTCGTGATCGAAAGTCAGATCCACTCTCACTGCGTCTGCGGCGGAGAAAATGCGGCGGAGGGGCATACGGTGCATTCTCCGCTCATGTGGACACCTTGGACAATGACGGATTCGCTTCCGACTGCGGCAGGAAACTACTATCTGACGGGCAATGTGCTTCTGAAATCCAACTCCGATTATTTTATGCCCGACGGGGTGCAGATCTGCCTGAACGGATACGCCATCCGCGGCGTGGGCGGAACGAACAAACCGAAACTTTATGCAAACTCTGGCACGCTGACCGTAACCGACTGCGACACACGGGGAGCCATCGGGGATATCAAGATGTCGTCCGGTGAGCTGCTTGTGTACGGCGGCAAATTTGTCCGGGAGCTTATCATCGGAGAAACCGGCGGTTTTACCGCGGCGGACAGAGTCGGTATCGGCGCCGAGGTGACGAATCAAGGCTTCATTTTCGGCGGCATATTTGACGGCGCTGTGATCAATGACGGCGGAACCATAAAAGGCGGAACCTTTAACGGCAGGGTCAATCTGAAAAGAGGCAATGTGATCGGCGGCATTTATTACGGAAGGGTGACATACGGCGGAGCGGTTATCCATGACAGCGCATGCCGTTATCTGACCTTCGACACCGACGGCGGCAGCGCGATGGATGCGCAGAGAATTTTGCGCGGACAGAAGGCGACGCTTCCGACCGAAAACCCCGTCAAAACAGGATATATTTTCAGCAGCTGGACAGGGTTTGATTATACGAAGCCGATGCTTGAGAATGCCAAGGCGACGGCGATATGGACGGAGTGCGACCACTCCGGCAACACCGCGCAGCTCTCCTGCACGGATCCCGTTGCCTGCTCGGTCTGCGGCGGCACAATCGCGGCTTTGGGGCACGATTTCTCCGCATCCGTATGGCATCATGACGGGGACACTCATTGGAAGAAATGCTCCCGCTGTGATGCAAGGAACGAGGAGAACCCTCATGTTTGGGACAATGGAAAGGTGACCGTACCGTCTACCTGCCTGACGGAGGGCAACAGAGTATTTACCTGCGACGAATGCGGCTTTGAAAAAAACGAGCCGATTCAGGCGAGCGGTCACAGTTGGGATCAGGCATGGCAGTACGATGCAACGCATCATTGGCATGAGTGCATCAACGCCGATTGTGATGTGAAGAATAATGATTCCGCAAAGGACGGATACGGTGCGCACACCGGCGGTACGGCTGCCTGCACCGCCGAGGCAATATGCGAGTACTGTCATCAGTCCTACGGCGAAAAGGACTCCGCCAACCATGAGGGCGGTACGCAGGAGTGGACGACAAGGACCGCTTACGTTCACGAGCAAAAATGGAGCTGCTGCGGCGCTGTGATCGTGGCGAGTGAAGATCATGAGTGGTCGAACGGCGTGTGCAGCGAGTGCGGATATGCGTGCCTGCACGACGATGCGGACAAAAACCATATCTGCGATATTTGCAGCAAAGTGATCTCCAACCATGAGGATGCAGACAAAAACCACGTGTGCGATTTCTGCGAAAAGATAATCTCAAATCACGAAGACGCGGACAATAACCATGTCTGCGACTACTGCGATAAGGCGATCTCCAATCATGAGGACGCAGATAAAGATCACGTCTGCGACTATTGCAAAAAAATTATCTCTAACCACGATGACGCAGACAAAAACCACATTTGCGACTATTGCGAAAAGATAATCTCCAATCACGAAGATGCGGATAAAGACCACGTCTGTGACTTCTGTGATAAGGTGATCTCCAATCACATCGGCGGCACGGCGACATGCCATACCAAGGCGATCTGCGAGATTTGCCGTAACGGGTACGGCGAATTTGACGAAACAAACCACGACGGCGGAACGGTTATCCGCGATGCCGTCACGGTGACCTGCACCGAAAACGGATACACCGGAGACATTTACTGCGCCGGATGCGATGAGTTTCTTGAACGCGGAAACGTGATCGAGGCGGACGGTCACACGGGCGGAAAAGCCACCTGCACCGAAAATGCGGTATGCGAGGTCTGCGGAAAGGACTACGGCGAGCTTGACCCGAATAACCACACAGGCTTAAAGCATATCCCCGCCAAGGCGGCGACCGAGGACAGCGAGGGCAACATCGAATATTGGCACTGCGAAGTCTGCGGCAAATATTACGCCGATGCCGAAGCATCGCAGGAGATAGCAGAGGCGGATACCGTAACGAAAAAGCTGACTCCGAAGACTGCGGATATCACCCCCGCAAAGGATGCGTCCGACGTGAAAGCACCCGGAACGGGAGATACAACTTCCGCCGTAATGGCTACAGCGCTTCTGATGAGCGCTATGGCGGCTGCGGCATCGGTATTCTCGGGCAAAAAGAAAAAGCACTCGGAAAGATAAATAACCGAATATAATGAAGCAAAGCGGCTCCCGAAAACGGGAGCCGCTTTGCTTTTGCGACGTGGAAGAATTTGCGGAAAAAACGCCGACCGCGATGCTTCATCGCACGTTACGGATGCAAAAATCCGGTCGGCGCGCTCGGGTGCATGCCCGCAATGAATTGCCGCCCCCGAGAATACCGTGCGAGGAACGATCAAAAAAGACCTGCACGCAGAACGCAGACCGGACAGAGAAGGGGAAAAGAAAACTCCCCCGCCGAAGCGGGGGAGAAAATTGTGATTTTCCGAAAAGCGCTCAGAGCATTGCAGCTGCTGCCTTATCAACGTAGATAGAGCAGTTCGGATGAAGCTGAAGAATGGATGCGGGAACATCTGCGGTGACTCTGCCGTAAACGGTGTCGTGGATCGCCTGAGCCTTGTTTGCACCGTAAGCGATGAGCACGATCTTGCGTGCGTTCATGATTCCCTTCATGCCGAGGGTGACCGCATATTCCGGAACAGCCATGGGGTCTCCGCCGAAGAAGCGTGCGTTCGCCTCGCGGGTAGCCATGGTGATCTTCTGCTTGTGGGTGAGAGAATCGATGGCTCCGCCGGGCTCGTTGAAGCCGATGTGGCCGTTTCCGCCGATTCCGAGAAGCTGGAAGTCGATTCCGCCTGCTGCGATGATCTTCTCATCGTACTTTGCTGCGGTAGCCTCATCGAGGTCGCTTCCGTCGCAGGGGAGATTGGTGTTGGCAATATCGATGTCAACATGGTTGAAAAGATTGTCGTTCATGAAGTAACGGTAGGACTGCTCATGAGCGGGATTGAGACCTACATACTCATCAAGGTTGAACGTCTTTACATCCTTGAAGGAAACACGTCCTTCCGCGCATGCTGCGGAAAGTGCGCGGTAGGTGGGAACGGGGGTGCTTCCGGTGGGAAGTCCGAGAACGCTGTTCGGCTTTGCGCTGATCTGCGCAATGATCGCATCGGCTGCTGCGCGGCCTGCGAATTCTTCGTTTTCAAATACTTTGACTATCATTTTGCAAACCTTCTTTGTTTATATTTTTCCGCTCGCTCCCGAGCGGGGATATACTTTTTCGGAGACCGTTCAGATTCCCGCAAGCGCGGCGCCTATTACTGCGGCATCGGGACCTGCCGTGGGAAGCGCAATCAGTGTTTTGTTGACCGAATTGCGCGCATACTGTTCCTTGTGCACGAGCTCGGAAAATTCCTTCAGAAGCTCGTCGCCGCCGAGCTCGGCAACGCGTCCGCCGACCACGATAACATTGGGCTGGAACAGATTCATTACATTGGTGATGCCGCACGCGAGGTAGGAAACATACTGCGCGTGATCCTTGCTTTTGTTGAGGTATTCGTCAAGCGAAACATATGCTTCAAAGCATCCGCAGTTTCCGCAGGCGCATTTTTTGCCGCCGCGCTGTACGGTGGTGTGGGCAATGTCCGCTGCGAGACCGTTCGCGCCGATGTACGGCTTGCCGCCGATAAGAAGACCGAAGCCGACCTTTTCGTCAAGCTCCACATAAGCGATCGAATAGAGGGCGCCGTATGTCTGAATCTGCTCGCAGATCGCAAGAGCATTCGCTCTTTTTACGGAAACAAGCTTCTTTACGGGAAGGTACTTGAGGATTGCCGAGAGATCGGTTTTCTTCCCGAGAACCGAATCGTATGCGATATTGTCTTTGACCGCGGAATCAACGGTGACTCCGACATAGTCGATATCATCTGCGGTAAGAGATACTTCATTGAGAAGCGAGACTGCCGCTTCGGCAGCAGTGCGGAGGGTGTTTTCGGCACTGTCGAGGATCGGAGAAAAAGTCTTCCCGAGAAGCTCTGCGCGCCGATCGTAACGGACTGCACCTATGGTAATGCCGTTTTTTGAAATTTCGATTCCTATGGAATTCATAAAATCACCTTTCTTTCACGGTAACTTGGCTTTATGTATTTTAACACAAATGCCGATATAAATAAAGAGGTTTCACAAAAAATCTTGTATTTTTTTGATTTGTTTGCTATAATTGAATGATGAACGGACTTTCCGGCGGTTTCGGAAGGCATTTTCGGAAAAATCCGTGAAAAAACGTAAAAAATTGCATGCTTTAAAAGGGGGAATATGCAATGAAATACATAAAGAACGGCCGTATCGTGATGCCCGACAGGATAATCGACGGCAAGGTGCTCGCTTACGACGGGCAGATTTCCGGATATATCAACGCCGGAGATATCCCGGAGGGGGCGGAGGTCATAGACGCACAGGGAAATTACGTTTGTCCCGGATTTGTGGATATCCATATTCACGGATATCTCAACGAAGACACGTCCGACGGAAATCCCGAGGGAATCCGTAAGATGGCATACGGCATTGCCGAAAACGGAGTTACGTCATTTCTTCCCACGACAATGACGGTATCCGAGGAGGAGATTGTCGCCGCTCTCAACGCGGTGCGCAGCCTGAAGAAGGAATCCGAGACATGGGGCGGTGCGGAAATTCTCGGCGTACATGCCGAGGGTCCGTTTATCAATCCGTCGAAGAAGGGCGCACAGAAGGAAGAGTGCATCCAAAAGCCGAATGCGAAATTCCTTCTCGACAATGCGGACATAATCCGTCATGTGACTCTCGCTCCGGAAATGGATGAGGGACATGAGGCGATAAAGGAAGTCGCACGCAATTCCGATATTCTCATTTCCATGGGACATACCGCAGCCGGATACGAAGAGGCGGTTTCGGCGGTCGCCGACGGCGTAAGCCACGCAACACATCTCTTCAATGCGATGACGCCTCTTGCGCACCGCGATCCCGGCGTGGTCGGCGCGGCTTTCGCAACCGACGTTACGGTCGAACTTATCTGCGATACATTCCATATTCACCCCGGCGTGTTCGGAACGGTAGCAAAGCTGAAGCCGGGCAAACTCTGCCTCATCACCGACTGCACGCGCGCGGGAGGCATGCCCGACGGCGAGTATTCCCTCGGCGGACAGCCCATATACCTCAAAGGAATCGAATGCCGTCTTGCCGACGGAACTATCGCAGGCTCGGTGCTCAAAATGAACATCGCGGTACGCAATGTGCTTGAGCACACCAACCTCAGCGTTCCCGAGGTCGTAGCCGCGGCAAGCCTGACGCCCGCACACGCGATAAAGGCATACAACAAAGGCTCGCTCAAGGTCGGATGCGACGCGGACATTGTAATAGCTGATGAAAAATTCAATATAAAGAGAACTATCAAGAAAGGTAACACCATTTATGATGCTTAAGGTAAACGCACCGCTTGACCCCGGGTTTGCCCCCATGGTCATGGAATTTCGGGCATTCGAGGAGGCTGCCGAAAAGAGCGGCGGCAAGAAGATCGTAATCGGAATCGAACGCAACAAGGGATATATCTCGACATATGAGATGACCGTGTTCGAGGACGGCTGCGGACATGACGACGATAACTTTGCAATGGCGGAGCGTATAGTGAAAACTCTGCTTTGGGCGCGCGGCGGATACAAGATCATAATCGCCGGCTCCGACGTGATCGGCGGAAAGATCAAGGAGGCTTACGATTTCGGCGGACTGCGCGATTTCGACCGAGGATTTATGGCGCGTGTTTACGAGCGCCCCTTCGAGGTGGAATCCGTTCCGCTTGATAAGGCTCCGAAGGATCATGAGGCTGCCGAGCCCGTCGGACGCCATCTCGAGGGCTGCCGCATCGGATTCGATGCAGGCGGAAGCGACCGCAAGGTCAGCGCCGTGATCGACGGCGAGCCCGTATATTCCGAAGAGGTCGTATGGTTCCCCAAGACGAATTCCGATCCTTCGTATCATTATCAGGGCATCCTCGACGCAATGAAGACCGCCGCATCACATATGCCGCGCGTTGACGGCATCGGCGTATCCTCCGCCGGAGTTTACGTTGACAACAAGATCATGATAGCGTCGCTCTTCCTCAAGGTGTCTGACGAGGATTTCGAGAAGCACGTCAAGCATATGTATACCGATGTCGCCGAGGAGCTCGGACGCGAGCTCGGATGCAAGATTCCCGTTGAGGTCGCAAACGACGGCGACGTCACCGCGCTTGCGGGTGCAATGAGCCTCGAGGATACCGGAGTGCTCGGCATCGCCATGGGTACGAGCGAGGCGGGCGGATACGTTGATACCGCCGGAAATATCACGGGCTGGATCAACGAGCTTGCTTTCGTTCCCGTGGACTTCAATAAGGAAGCAATGGTTGATGAGTGGTCCGGCGATTACGGATGCGGCGTCAAGTATTTCTCGCAGGACAGCGTTATAAAGCTTGCTCCCGCGGCAGGAATAGAGCTTGATCCCGAAGCAAGTCCCGCAGAAAAGCTGAAGGCTGTACAGGCTCTTATGGCAGAGGGTCATGAGGGCGCGCGCAGGATATACGAAACGATAGGCGTTTACTTCGGATACGCAGTCGCATACTATGCGATGTTCTACGATATCAAGCATGTCCTTCTTCTCGGACGTGTTTCCTCCGGTGAAGGCGGAAATATCATCCTTGATTTTGCTAATAAGACGCTCAAAGCCGAATTTCCCGAGCTTGCCGAGAAGATCAGCGTCTCGCTTCCCGACGAGAAGAGTCGCCGCGTAGGACAGTCCGTTGCCGCGGCAAGCCTTCCCAATATAAACTGAAAGGCGGATTTACATAAATGATTCAGATAATCGTAACGCTCGGAGCATTTGCGGTATTTTGCATTGCGTTCTTCTTCATGAGACTTTTCGGAGTTGAGTGGACCATGGAGCAGCCGCTCTCCCGCTGTGTCGGATATATGGTTGCATCGCTTGTCGCACTCGGCGGATACATCGCGTACAGAGTTTACAGACATAAGCACCCCAAGGAAGAAAAGCCCGACGAAAACACGGAACACGACGTATACGACAAGTATTGATCCGCAGAAATAACGGCGGCAGGAAAGATCGGTGTGCCGCGATGCGCACCGGAAGCCCCCCGCGTCCCGTTATTACAAAGGCGTTAAAGCAGAGCTGCCCGCATCGTAAAGATGACGGCGGCTTTGTTTTTGAAATTATATTTTCAAAAAGTTGATTAAAGTATTGATTTTGAGATTTCATTGAGATATAATGAATTCGGATGCGACTTAGTTTGCAAAAAGCTGTCATCGCGCTATCGCATGACGGCAGACAAAATCGGATCGATCCGTGTATACTGCGGACGAACAAAACAATCAAGTAAGGTAGGTAAAAATCATGAAATTTCCGGTAGGAGTGCAGCTCTTTTCGGTGCGTGACAACTGCGCAGCGGACCTTCGCGGAACTTTGAAGAAAATCGCGGAGATGGGATACGACGGCGTTGAGCCATATACTCTTTACAATTATACTCCCGAGGAGTTCAAGGCGATTCTCGATGAATTCGGACTGAAGGCAATGTCTACTCATGCCCCCGTCCAGGAGTTTGAGAATCCCGACAACGGCGGAATCGACGCGGTTGCCGAGAAATATGCGAAGATCGGCTGCGACTATGTTGCGCTTCCGTATATTTTCGGCGATACATATCCCAACGGTCCCAAGGCGGACGAGGGATTCAAGAGCATCGAGAATGTTGCCGACGCCTGCATGAAGTACGGTATGCCGCTTCTCTATCACAACCATGAGAGCGAACTCGAATTCTGCGACGACGGTCAGATGATCCTCGATAAGCTTTACAGCCTCCACGACGCGAAGAAATTCCAGGCGGAGTTTGACCTCGGCTGGCTTTCAAACGGCGGCGTCGATCCCGTAGAGTATATCAACAAGTATTCCGGCCGCGTTCCCTGCGTCCATATGAAGGATTTCGGATACGCCGGAAAGGTTCCGGAAAAGGTTTGCCGTGCTGTCGGAATCGAGTACAAGGACAGCGACGAGAGCTCGGAGTTCGAGTTCAGATCGGTCGGCAAGGGACTTCTTCCCGTGAAGAGAATCCTCGAGGCTGCCGAGAAGGCGGGAACCCGTTATATAATCGTAGAGCAGGATAACCCCACTCCCGGCGTCGATATCATGGACAGCATTGCCGAGAGCGTGAAGTATCTTAAATCCGTTATGGATTGAGGAGGAAAATAAAATGTCCGATAAGAAGATCAGAGTAGGAATAATCGGTACCGGATCGATCGCGGGGGCGCATCTCGGTCAGTACCTTAAGTTTGACGATGTGGAGATCGTCGCAGGCGCCGACATAATCCCCGGAAAAGCGGACGATTTCTTCGCACCTCACGAGCAGATCCATGCAAGAACTTATACGAACCATCTCGAAATGCTCGAGAAGGAAGACCTCGATGTTGTAAGCGTCTGCACCTACAACCGCGAGCATTGCCGCTGCACGATCGACGCGCTTGAGCACGGATGCGACGTTCTTCTCGAGAAGCCGATGAGCGTAACGCTTGATGAGGCTGTCGAGATGAGACGCGCCGAGAAGCGCACCGGGAAATTCATTTCCGTCGGCTTCCAGCCCCGCTTTGACGCAAACATGAGAATGATCAAGAGCATCTGTGAGTCCGGTACTCTCGGTGAGATCTACTATATCCAGACCGGAGGAGGCCGCCGCCGCGGTATTCCGGGACGTACTTTTATCGAGGATAAGACCGCAGGTATCGGCGCACTCGGTGATATCGGATGCTATTCTCTCGATATGGTGCTCAACGCCATCGGATATCCGAAGCCGCTTACCGTATCCGGCTACACCTCCGATTTCTTTGGGAAGAACCCCAAGTATACTCCTCTTCCGGATGCAGAGAGATTCAGCGTTGACGATTTCGCTGCAGCATTCGTTCGTCTTGAGGGCGGAATAATCCTCGACTTCCGTATTTCGTGGGCAATGCATCCCGACACCCCCGGTGACACCATAATCTTCGGTAAGGAAGGCGCACTCCGCATTCCTTCTACGGATTGCTGGAACGGCTCTGTCGGCGGTCCCATGACTCTGTATCATGACGTGTGCGGCGCACGCACCGAGACCAAGATACCGATCTTCGGCTCCGGCGACCTCTTTGAGCAGAAGGTGAGATCCTTCCTCGACGCTTCCGTAAATCACACCGAATCCCCCGTCCCGACTTCGCAGATCATCATCAACCAGGCGATCATCGACGGTATCTGCCGTTCCGCAAAGATCGGCAAGGAGATCGATATCGAAATTCCCGAGGTTTGATTTTTTTCGACCGTACGGGCGCTTGCCTGAAAATAACGGACATCGTTCCCGCTCTGCCATTCGGCAGAGCGGGACTTTTGTATTCCGTGCGGCATGCCCTAAAGCCGAATCGCGCCTGCAACGCATGAAATACGGGCAATATTGACACGGACGGCACGCGGTGGTATTATAATTAATATAGAAATATCTTCCCGACGAAAAAGGAAAGCGTGCATCCGATAAGCGCTGTTTTATGCGGTTTGCTGCGTGACCGACAGACACTTTTCAGGAAGATGCGAAAAGATCGGACTGTGAAAGGAAACACTGTGAATTCATATAAAAATCTGCCCGAAGGATACGAAGCCGTACGCGAGATCGACGCGGTGGGAAATAAGCGCGTTGCCGTAGGACTGAATGCAGCCGCACTTCTTATATCGGCGCTTTCCGGAACCTTACTGTATTTTCTGAGATTCCGCCGCTTCACTTTTACCGTAGACGAGATTAATTTCGGCGCTTATCTGCTGTTTACGCTCGGACTCCTTCTGTCGATGTTTGTATATCTTGTGCTCCATGAGCTTGTGCACGGCATCGTATATAAACTCATGACCCGCGAAAAACTCACCTTCGGGATAAGTTTTTCCTGCGCCTACTGCGGCGTGCCCGATGTGTTCGTTACAAAAAAGACCGCGCTTTCGGCTCTTGTCGCTCCGTTTGCCGTTTTCACGGTCGCTTTTGCTCTGCCGATCGCTTTTGTCGGCGACTATGCCGCGCTCTTTCTTTCGTTTCTGCTTGTGCTTCATTTCGGGGGATGTTCGGGCGATCTTTACGATATGATCCTGCTCTTGTTCGTGATTAAAGGCGACGTCTTGATGAAGGATACCGGACCGAAGCAGACCTTCTACGTCCGCACAGGCGAATAGTCTTTCCGAGATGCAGTTGCAGATAAACGTTCTTCGGACAATGCTTGATTCGGGCAGTATATCGGAAAATACATGCACTGTTGCGCATGTAGCACTGATAATTTCGATAATCAGCCTGATTTGGAACGTTGTTTCCTTGATAATCGGTATTATAAAGATGAAAAAAGTCGCATAATCGCTTTGCGTGACGTATTGTGTGCAATTCGAATAGACTTATAATTATGCTTCGGCATGAAGTGTCGAAGGGATGACCGGCGGCAAAAAGTGAATTGCCGCGGTAAAAATCAGCGGCACCCCATTTGTCGGACAAATGCCTTATAATGTCTGACAAGCGGGGTGCTTAACATATGCCGAAGCAGAAAATTGAAAGGCAAAGAAAGCCGACGTGCTGTCGTGATTTACCGCTTCCCGCGCTCCCGCGCACCTTACGGCAGGTAAATATGCCGTAAAAATTTTTGTATTATTATCCCGAATTTGTAGGAAATGTGAGCCGTTCCGAAACTTTTTCGGAGTAATTGCGCAAGCCGAAAATAATTTCGATTTTTTCTGAAATATCAAAAAAAATGATAGTTTTTCTTGAAATCACGAAAAAAATGTGATACAATTATAAAATGTATTCACGGAGAGAAGTGCATATATCCCGTATGTGCTTCTGCATCTTTATACATATCCCAGGAAAGCGTGGAATTTCGGATGAGTTTTCTTCAGTTTCTGATAAGCGGTATAAGTCTCGGCAGTATATACGCCCTGATCGCACTCGGATACACTATGGTCTACGGAATTGCGAAAATGCTGAATTTCGCTCACGGAGACGTTATTATGATAGGCGCGTACGTCGCATACGTTTCGATATCGACGCTCAATCTATCGCCGTTTTTCGCGGTTCTTATTGCGGTCGTGACCTGTACGCTGCTCGGTATTCTGATCGAGCGTGTCGCATATAAGCCTCTGCGCAATTCATCCCCGCTTACAGTGCTTATCACGGCGATCGGCGTGAGCTACCTCCTTCAGAATATCGCACTGCTTATATTCGGTTCGAAGGCGGTCAACTTCACTTCCGTCGTGTCGCTTCCCGCGTTCGAGATCGTGCCCGGACTGACGGTTACGGGCGAGACCGCCGTTACCATTGCGGTATCCGTTGTTATAATGGCGGCTCTTATGATATTTATCAATCATACAAAGGCGGGGCAGGCGATGCTTGCGGTCTCCGAGGACCGCGGCGCAGCTCAGCTTATGGGTGTCAACGTAAACGGCACGATATCGCTTACGTTCGCAATCGGTTCAGCTCTTGCGGCAATAGCGGCAGTGCTCCTTTGCTCCTCGTATCCCGTGCTCAGTCCTTATACCGGAGCGATGCCCGGAATCAAAGCCTTTGTTGCGGCGGTGTTCGGCGGAATCGGCTCCATCCCCGGCGCGATGATCGGCGGAATACTTCTCGGCGTGATTGAAAATCTCAGCAAGGCGTACATATCCTCGCAGATGTCCGATGCTATCGTCTTTCTGATACTTATAATAGTTCTCCTCGTAAAGCCTACGGGTATCCTCGGGAAGAAGATCAACGAAAAGGTATAAGGAGGGAGAGCAATGAAGATCAATGAATTGAGACCTCAGACAAAGAAAAATCTGGTGACTCTTGCGATCGCGCTTGCCGGTTTTGCCGCGAGCAATATCGCAGTCGCCGTCGGCGCGGGAAGCTGGTTCCGCGGACTTCTCGTCCCGATCTGTATATACGTTATTCTCGCGGTTTCGCTCAATCTTACGGTAGGTATTCTCGGTGAGCTTTCTCTCGGACATGCGGGCTTCATGTGCGTAGGCGCGTATGCATCGAGCCTCTTTTCCGTATGCACAAAGACCGCGATAACGAGCACATGGATACGCTTTCCGCTTGCGATACTTGTCGGCGCTCTTGCGGCGGCGGTGTTCGGATTCATAGTCGGTATCCCGGTACTCCGCCTGAACGGAGACTACCTTGCGATAGTCACACTCGCATTCGGCGAGATAATTAAGACCTTCGTAAACAATATCTATCTTGCAACCGATAAAAACGGCGTTCACCTTGCAATCTCGTCCACGCAGGGAATGAATCTCGACGAGACGACGAAAACATGGCTGATAAACGGTCCCGCCGGAATCGACGGTACGCCGAGGGACTCAGGTTTTACCGTTGCGTTTGTGCTTGTGATGATAACCCTCATTGTTATCATGAACCTCGTCGATTCCCGCGCCGGACGCGCCATCATGGCTATCCGCGACAACCGAATCGCCGCCGAATCCGTCGGAATCAATATCGCAAAGTATAAGCTTATCGCCATTGTCACCTCCGCATTCTTTGCGGGAATCGCGGGAGCGCTCTATTCACACAACCTTTCCACACTGAAAGCGACTACAAACAATTTCGGATATAATATGTCGATCATGATCCTTGTGTTCGTGGTTCTCGGCGGAATGGGCTCGATCCGCGGTTCTATGATCGCGGCTGTCGTGCTCTACTGCCTGCCCGAATGCCTGCGCTCGATGAAGGATTTCCGTATGCTCATATATGCGATCGTTCTTATAGGAATGATGCTCATGAGCTCGAACGAGAAGATCATGAACGCAAAGATAAGGCTGACGGAAGCGGTCCGCGGACTGCTTTCGTTCGGTAGTAAGAATCGGAAGGAAGGGACTGAGTAATGCCGCTTTTGGAAGTAGATAAGCTCGGGATAATTTTCGGCGGACTTCATGCCGTTGAGAATTTCTCGATGACAATTGAAAAGGGTGAGCTTTACGGACTTATCGGTCCCAACGGAGCGGGTAAAACGACCGTGTTCAATATGCTGACAGGCGTTTACAAGCCCACGTCCGGCTCCTTTTCCCTTGACGGCGAAGTCCTGAGCGGAAAGAAGCCGATACAGATAAACCGTAAGGGAATCGCCCGTACATTTCAGAATATCAGACTGTTCAACAACCTTACCGTTATCGAAAACGTGAAGATCGGACTTCACAATTCGATGTCCGCGTCGGCGGCAGAGGCGGTGTTCCGTCTGCCCCGTCATTTTTCCGATGAGCGTAAGATGGACGAGCGCGCGATGGAGCTTCTCTCGGTGTTCGACCTTCAGAACGAGCGCGATTATCTCGCATGCAACCTTCCTTACGGAAAGCAGCGCAAGCTTGAGATCGCACGCGCGCTTGCGACCTCGCCGAAGCTCCTTCTTCTCGATGAGCCCGCCGCGGGAATGAACCCGAACGAGACTGCGGAGCTTATGGAGACTATTCGGTTCGTGCGCGACAAATTCGATATGACGATCCTCCTTATCGAGCACGATATGAAGCTCGTGTCCGGTATATGCGAGCGTCTTTCGGTGCTCAATTTCGGAACGCTCCTGTGCGAGGGAGAAACTTCTGAGGTGCTTGCCGATCCGCAGGTCATTACGGCATATCTCGGAGAGTGAGGGGAATATCATGTCAATGCTTGAAATACGCGATCTTGAAGTGAATTACGGAATGATCGCCGCGATAAAGGGCGTAAGCTTCGATGTCAATGAGGGCGAGGTCATCGCGCTTATCGGTGCAAACGGCGCCGGAAAGACGACGATACTCCATACGATAACTGGGCTTCTGAAGGCAAAAGCGGGTTCGATCATGTTCGAAGGACATGAGCTGACAAAGACTCCCGCTCATAAGATAGTCGAGCTCGGAATGGCTCATGTTCCGGAGGGACGCAGAATTTTTTCGCATCTTACGGTGCTTGAAAATCTGAAGCTCGGCGCATACACACGCAAGGACAAGGGCGGAGTTGCGGCGGATCTCCGCAAGGTTTACGACAGATTTCCCCGTCTTGCGGAACGCAAAAAGCAGATCGCGGGAACCCTTTCCGGAGGCGAGCAGCAGATGCTCGCCATGGGGCGCGCGCTTATGTCAAAGCCGCGTATTATCGTTATGGACGAGCCCTCGATGGGACTTTCGCCGATATTTGTCGGCGAGATATTCGACATAATTCAGTCGATAAGCTCGGACGGCGTGACGGTTCTGCTTGTCGAGCAGAACGCAAAGAAAGCGCTTTCGATAGCCGATCGCGGATATGTTCTCGAAACGGGTAAGATCGTGCTTGCAGGCGAGGCTGACGAGCTTATAAACGACGAATCCGTCCGCCGCGCATACCTCGGAGAATAAAGCGCAGTCAAACCCGCCGATTTAATTTTCATCAATTATTCCTTCCTTTATTTCGGCAATGCGGTCGCAAACCACTGCCATTATATCGGGAGGTTTAATTGTCTTCAGTGGCTTTGGGTTTGCTTTCGGCTCGCCCGTTTTATTTTTACCGAAGCACTCGCCGATTTGCGGCAGAATCGGGTACAATACAAAAGAGGATGAGAAACATATCTCATCCTCTTTTTTGATCTCAATGCTCGCGCCGTAAACCGCAGATTTACTTTCCGGATACGGTGATCCCGCCGAAAGCCATATAGGGCGCGGTTCCGTCGCCGTCGGATACGGTCTCGCGCGATACTGCGATGAGGTCGTTGAGCATCTGCGCAAGATTGCCCGAGATCATAGCCTCGGATACCGCTCCGGTGATCTTTCCGCCTTCGACAAGGAAGCTGTTTTTCGCAACTCCGGAGAAATCACCCGATATTCCGGGCTCTCCGCCGGAGAAGCGGCCGACGATTATTCCGTGTTCGGTCGATGCGATTATCTCGTCAAGCGGCGTGTCTCCCGCTTTGATTATGCAGGGAAGAGAAGAGCACGGCGCGCGGTCGAAGCCGGTCTTGTTCGAAACGTAAAGCGACAGGTGGAAGTTTTTCAGCACACCGTCCTTTATCAGGTCAAAGGAAGCGGACGGGAAGCCCTCCGCGGTCATGTTTTCGCCGCATACCACGGATTCGTGGCGGGGGTCGACCGTAACGGTTATGCGCTCGTCGGCGACCTTTTCGCCGAGCTTTTCACGCCAGATGCTCGTCTCGTCGAGAATAACACCGTCGGAGGCGAAATTGCCGATTATGTTGCCCATGAATTCGTTGAGCGTGGCGGGGGTCAGTATCATGGTGCCGGTGAATTTTCCTTCAAGCTTGCGCGGATTAAGCTGGTTTTCAACGTCGGTAAGGTCGCGCTCGAGCGATGAAAGCTCGATAAACGGACGGTCAAGCGAAAGCGTGGTGAAGCCGCTTCCGAAGAAGGACGTGGATTCCTCTCCTTCGTGAGCCGAAAACATGACCGAGACCTCGTATTCGCCGCTGAAGTTTTCGTACACCGTGCCGTTTGAATTCTTGTAGATACGGTGCGAACGGGAATGCGCAATGATGAGCTGCTCCACGATGATCTTCGGATGACGCGCCTTTATGTCATCGAGAAGCTCGCGCGTGCGGGAGAAGAGAAGATCAAGGTCGGCATCGTATACACCGTCATGCTTTACGGGGAAATCGTATTTCGGTGCGATATCCCATGCCTCGTCGGCATCCGCAGCCTGCGCCGCGCTGTCGGCATCTGCCGCCGCACGCACGATCGCATCCTCTTCAAAGCGGTTCGTTACCGCGCTTCCTTTTTTGCCGTCCCTGTAAAGCGTGATGCTGACGGCATTGTCGAACAGCGTGCGGAAAAGCGTGAATTTGCCGCCGTCAACGTTGAATTCCCGCGTCTCGCCCTCGACCGTGCTGAACGAATATTTCTTTGCCCCGAGCCCGGCGATCGCTTTTTCGCAGGCATCGGCGGCACTTTTTATATCAAGCATATCATTAAAGCCTTTCTGAATAATTATTTGTCGGGGACGCTTTATCGTCCGCCGCAGAGCACGCGGCACTTTATCGCGGGTCCGCCGAGACCGACGGGCATCGGCTGCTTTTTGCCGCAGAAGCCGGAGCTTGACCATTCCATCGTATCGCCGACCATATCGACGCTCTTGAGCATATCAAACGCAACTCCGGAGATCGTCGTGTCGAATATCGCGCGTCCGAGCTTGCCGTGCTTGATCTCATATCCCATGCAGACACCGAACATGAACTCGCCGGTCATGTCTGCCTGCCCGTTGTTCGAGTCGATAAAGTAGTATCCGTCGTCAACGGACGCGATCATATCCTCAAGCTTGTCGCTTCCGGGGAGGATCGCGGTGTTTCTCATTCTGATGAGCGGCTCGTCGGAGAAGAGATACGCGCGTGCATTTCCGGCGGGCTTCATACCGAAAAGCTCTGCGCTTTCGCGGTTGTTCATGTATCCCGTCAGAATTCCTTTGTCGATAAGCGTTACATCCTCTGCGACGATTCCTTCGTCGTCGATGTAAACGGGAAGCGGCGCTTTCTTGCCGAATGCCGTGTTCGCAAAATCGACGAGAGTTACCTTTTCGGACGCTACCTGTCTGCCGAGAGAATGGGCGGCGACGGAGCCTCCCTGAACGAGATCGGCTTCGACGGTGTGCCCAACGGCTTCATGTGCGAGCATTCCCGCAAGCTCTCCTCCGAGAATGACGGTCTTCATTCCCGCTTTGGCGTGAACGCCCTCGCGCTTCTGCATGAGGCGCTCGTACAGAAGATCGACTTCGCCGTAAAGCGCGTCGGGCGACGTGAAATTGTCGTCGAAGGTTCCGAATCCGCCGATCGGACTGAACAGCTCAACGGGAGTTCCGTCGGCGCTTTCCGCACTCATGAAAAGGTAGATGTAGCTCCTGTAGATCGCAGTGTGTCCGTCGGCACCGTCGGACGTTGCGAGAAGCTTTTCCATGGAGTCCTCGCGGACGGCTACGCGGCGTCCGGTCAGATTCTTACATTTTTCCTTTATATATGAGTCAAGCTCGGAGCTGAAATCGACGTATCTTTTCTGGGTGACATCGGCAATGTCGTATTTCGATGTCACAAGCGTGTGAGGTACGGAGGGAAACGCATTTCTGTCGGACTTTATATGTGACGCCATGAACGAGGAATTCTCATCTGCGGCGCGAAGCACCGTCCTGCACGCATCGTCGGATATATCCGCAATCGATGAAAAGCCGTAAAGCCCTCCGCGGTAGACGCGGGCGCTCATGCCGGATATCTCGCTGCGCGCGTTCGACGTGAGATTTCCGGAAAGCAGTGTCACACTGCGGCTGCGGTTTTCCTGAGCGCGAAGCTCGGTGTGAGCTCCGTCGGAAAAAAGAGCCTTGTTTCTTGTCAGTATATCGTTGATCAAAGTCAAGCCTCCTTGGATTTTTGTTTAGTATAACTATTCTAAGCCATTTTTATATGTTTGTCAACCGATTGCCGAAACATCGTGACGTATAACAATATATAAATTGCAGGCGGAGACTTTTTGATGCCAGAATCGGCGCCCCGTTTTTGATCATTTGCCTCGCGGTATGAATCTCTTGCCGGGAAGCACAACGCTTACGCTTCGACCGCGTACATGACGGTTAAATGATAATTTGCCGCTATACATGATCGGACTGAAACCGTCGGCGGAATGTCAAAAAACAAAAAAGAGATGAGGACGGGATATTTTTTATATCTTTTCTATGAAAAAATGATATTTTTAATGCCGAAACTCTTGAACTTTTACCAAAAGTGTGATATACTTAGTATACCGAAACAAGATCATATTATGGAGGTAATTTATGAAACTTATTATCGGCGTTAAAGGTACGGGCAAGACCAAGACTCTTATCGAGATGGTGAATTCGACGATTGACTCTTCCAACGGTTCTGTCATTTGTATAGAAAAGGGCGATAAGCTCAAATTCGATATAAAATATCAGTGCCGTCTGATTGATTCCGATGAGTATTTCGTATGCGATGCACAGTCCCTTTTCGGATTCATCGCGGGCATATTTGCCTCTAACCATGATGTTACCGATCTTTTCTTAGATTCCGCGCTCAAGATTTGCGGAAACGATGCGGATGCGTTTGATGTGTTCCTCGGCGAGATGAACAAGCTTTCCGAAAAATGCGGCGTAAACATAGTCATGACCTCTTCCATCCCTGTTGAAGAGGCATCCGAGACGGTCAAGAAATACCTCTGATTCGTTCATTTCTTCATTTCTCTTTATAAAGACGCTGCGTCAAAGCAGATTCTGCTTTGACGCAGCGTCTTTTTTTGTACTTGCTTGACGCAATTCTTTAAAATAAACAGACAATTCCGCAGAGAAAAAACATTCTTTGTGTGTTTTTTCTCTTTTATTTGAAAGAAGTTTATTATATAATATGTGTAAGGACAAACGGCGCAGAGCACCGAGTCCGTAAAACTGCGAGGCTGAGATGAAAAAAGAAAAAACGCCGACCACCAATGCCATGCGGCTTCTTGAAAAAGCGCATATCCCCTTTGAAACGGGTACTTACGAATACGATGAAAGCGACCTAAGCGGCGCACATGCCGCAGAAGTGCTCGGGATAGACCCCGATATCATGTTCAAGACTCTTGTGACCCGCGGAGAGCGTATGGGGATCCTCGTTTTCTGTATTCCCGTGTGCGCGGAGCTTGATCTCAAGAAATGTGCGGCATCGTCCGGCGACAAGCGCGTCGAGCTTATCCATGTGAAGGAGCTTGTTTCGCTGACCGGGTATGTGCGCGGCGGATGCTCACCTGTGGGAATGAAGAAAGCGTATCCCGCGTTTATAGACGTCAGCGCAAAAAATCACGAGCGGATTTACGTCAGTGCCGGCATGCGCGGCGTTCAGCTTATTCTTTCACCCGAAGACCTCGCCGGTTTTATAAAAGCAAAATTCTGCGATCTTGTACAGTAAGTTCGCGGCAAAAGGAAAGGAAGGAAAAATGAAAAGCTCAAAAAATCTTCGCTGCGGCGTTGCCGCCGCCATGTTCGCCGCACTGACGTGCGTGCTGACGATGTTTATCAAGATTCCGATAATGGGCGGACAGGGATATATCCATCCCGGCGATATGGCGATATACCTTGCGGCAAGCATTCTTCCTCTTCCGTTCGCCGCTGCAGGCGCGGCAATCGGCGGGGCACTTGCCGATATTCTCGGCGGTGCTGCCGTCTGGGCACCGTGGACTCTCTTCATAAAGGCTGCTCTTACGGTATTCTTTACCCGTAAGAAGAGCACCGTCGTATGCGGAAGAAATATTGCGGCATGTGCGGCGGCTGCGGTCGTAACCGTCGGCGGATATTATGTCGCCGAAGGCTTTATCTACGGAAGCTGGACAACACCTCTGCTTTCCGTTCCGTGGAATGCGGCACAGGCTGTTTCTTCCGCGGCAATATACATCGCTCTCGGATTCGCATTTGACAGACTCCGCCTGAAAAACCGTCTTGCACTCGAAAAATAAGACAGACAGGAACGCACGGGGATTTTTCTCCGTGTGTTCTTCAATATAAAAGAAAGGGAAACCGCACCTTGCGGTATATCTGAAATCATGTCGGAACTTTCAAAATACGAAGCTCAGGCTTATGAAGCCGCCGGCGAGATAATACGGATCGCAAAGCCGAAGCCCGGGTCGCTCTTCGTCGTCGGCTGCTCGACGAGCGAGATACTCGGCTCGAATCCAGGAACGAACAGCGCTCCCGATATCGGCAGAAGCGCGTGCCTCGGAGTGCTCCGCGCGTGCCGCGAAAACTCTCTTTACCTCTGCGCGCAGTGCTGCGAGCACCTGAACCGCGCTGTTGTTCTCGAACGCGAGGCAGCCGAAAAATATATGCTTGACGAGGTCAACGCAGTGCCCCGGCCCAAGGCGGGAGGCAGCTTCCCGACCGCGCTCTGGGGCGAGCTTTCCGAATCGTGTACGGTTGAACACGTCAGAGCGCATCTCGGACTCGATATCGGCTCGGTCATGATCGGTATGCAGCTTCGCGAGGTTGCCGTTCCTGTAAGACTTGAGCATAACATGATCGGCGAAGCACTTGTAACGGCGGCACGCACAAGACCGAAGTTTATCGGCGGAGAGCGTGCGGTTTACGATCCTTCGAGAAAGTAAGGTGAGCGCGTGCCTTCTACTATGATACACCTTCTCTGCGCGGCGGATTACGCGCCGGAAATGGATCCGGTGTTCTGCGTCGGCTGCATCGCACCGGACTGCATTGACGTGCGCGAATTCAAGGACCATACGCATTTCCGTGATATCCCTACGGCGGCGCGCCCCGCGGCTCTGCGCGATTTTGCACGGGGGCTTGACCTTTCCGACCCGTTTCTGCTCGGAACCGTGTTCCATCTTTTTGCCGATTACACATGGGATGTCGGACCTCAGAAAATGCACAGGGATTCATATACGGGAGAAGATTGGTTTCACGATTACAGGCGTGAGATAACCCTTGCCGGACGCGAGATATACCGCACCAATCCGTGGTGCGGGCGCATCCTCGATGAAATGGTGTCTCTGCCGGAGAGCGCGTATTTCTCGATGCCGGAGTATCCCGCGCCGGAGATAAAGCGCTTCCTCCTTCACGCACGGGACAGCGCCTCGGCGGAGGGCGAGGCGGGCTCTGCATTCTTTACCCGCGATCTCTTTGAAAAATACGCGCGCAACACCTCGGATGAGTTTGCGCGGTTTCTTGAAGAGCTCGGACGCGAAGGGGAATCGTGATATGAAAACACTGTACATATCGGATCTTGACGGCACTCTTCTTTCCTCCGACGCATCGCTGTCGGAAAAATCGCGGGAAGCGCTTCGGCATTTCTCCTCCCGCGGGATTCTCATAAGCGCCGCCACCGCAAGAACGGCTGCCACGGTATCGCATATACTTGCGGATACGGGATTGACCGTCCCCGTTATACTGATGAACGGCGTGTGCACGTTCGATCTCTCGGAAAAACGCTATGTTGAGATAAACGCGATGTCGGAGTGCGCGAAGAAAAAGCTTTTCGACGCGGTTTCGGGAACGTCGGGCTTTCTTTATACGATTGACGGAGGGCGGCTTTCGACCTTTTACGAGCGCACGGATACGCCTCACTCGAGACAGTTCCGCGTCGAGCGCGAGGAGAAGTACGGCAAGGTCTTTACCCGTACCGACGGCTTCGGCGACTGCCTCGGACGGTGCGCGGTGTACTTTTCGCTTGCGGGGTATTACGATGAGCTTTCATCCGTTTACGATGAGCTTTCGCGCGAAAGCGAGCTTCATATCGAGTTTTACCGCGACATTTACAACACCGATTTTTGGTATCTCGAGGCGTGCGCCGCGGGAGTGTCAAAGTACGCTGCCGCTTCTTCGCTTAAAAAGCGGATCGGAGCCGATCGCATGATAGGCTTCGGCGACAATCTGAACGATATTTCTCTTTTCGAAGCCTGCGACGAATGCTATGCGGTCTCAAATGCGAAGGACGAAGTGATCCGCCGTGCGGACGGCGTGATCGGAGCAAACACCGCGGATTCCGTGGTGAACTTCATTGCCGACCGCGAAAATATCACTCTGTAGATTCATCAAAATTTCCGGCGTGGATATTTTGCTGAAAACATCCGGAAAGGATCTCTCGGGCGGAGTCGGACACAATGTGCCGGCTTCGCCTTTTTATTTTTCACGTCAGTTTCGTCCGATGAAAATAAATCCGCCGAGGAAGCGGGTATTTTTGCTTGTTCGCTTGACTTTTCGGGCGCATGACAATATAATAATATGGATAGAATATTATTTTATTTGGGAGGGATGATTATCGTGTCGGAAGAAAACAAACGCGGCGGAATATCCGTTCAGATGGAGCATATATTCCCCGTGATAAAGAAATGGCTTTATTCGGAAAAGGAGATATTTCTTCGTGAGATCGTGTCCAATGCGTGCGACGCGGCTACAAAGCTGAAAAGACTTTATTCTCTCGGCGAAGCAAAGGATACGGATATCGAATCACTGAAAATAAAGGTTGTACTCGACAGCACGCAGAAGACGATCACCGTGTCCGATAACGGAATCGGAATGGACGAGGAGGAGCTCAGAAAATACCTCTGCCAGATAGCACTGTCGGGAGCGCTCGACTTTATCGAGAAATACGAGGGCAAGGAGGGCGACGATCCTTCGGGTGACGGCATAATCGGTCACTTCGGCCTCGGCTTCTATTCGTCGTTCATGGTGAGCGACACCGTTGATGTGTATACACGTTCGTATACGGGAGCGCCTGCCGTCAAGTGGACATGCTCTTCCGAGGGTGAGTGGGAGATATTCACCGATTGCAGCGCCGAGGATGAGCTTTTTGACGAGCGCGGCACGGCGGTTGTCATGCATATTTCCGAGGAGGGTGAGGAATACCTGTCGGCTTATAAGCTGAAAGAGATCCTCGGCAAGTACTGCTCGTTCATGCCCGTGCCGATCTTCTTCGAGGAGATCACGGACGGCGACGAAAAGGACGAAAAGAAGGAGGGCGAGGAAGAAAAGCCGATCAACGATACGAATCCGCTTTGGCTCCGTCAGCCTTCGGAATGTACCGAAGAGGATTACAGCGAGTTCTATAAAAAGGTGTTCGCCGACTACCGCGAGCCGCTTTTCCACATTCACCTCCGCGCCGACTACCCGCTCAACTTCAAGGGAATTCTCTATTTCCCGAAGATAAAGAGCGAATTCGAGAGCATCGAGGGACAGGTGAAGCTCTATTACAATCAGGTATTCGTTGCGGACAACATAAAGGAAGTAATACCCGAATATCTGCTGATGCTCCGCGGCGTTCTCGACTGCCCCGAGCTTCCTCTGAACGTTTCGAGAAGCTATCTCCAGAACAGCGGATATGTGACGAAGATAGCTGCACATATTACGAAAAAGGTTGCGGATAAGCTGAATTCGATGTTCACGACCGAGAGGGAAAAGTACGAGAAGCTTTGGGACGACATCAAGACCTTTGTCAAGTATGCGTCGATCCGCGACCGCAAATTCTATGACCGCGTGAAGGGTTCGATCCTTTACGAAAAGTCGGACGGAACCTACGTTACGCTTGACGAATACCTCGACGGCGCGAAGGAAACCAACGAAAACAAGGTATACTATACGACGGACAAGGCATCGCAGAGCGCGTATATCTCCATGTTTGCCGCACAGGGCATAGACGTGGTAGTGCTTCCGAACATGCTTGATACGCAGTTTGCACAGATCGTCGAGGGCGACCGCGAGGGCGTCAAATTCCTTCGCGTGGACGCGGAGGTTGCGTCCGCGCTTTCCGATGAGGATTCCGAAGAGATCGAGTCCGTTGCAAAGCTTTTTCGCGACCTCGGCGGCGAAAAGCTGAAGGTGGAATTCAAGAAGTTGAAGGATACCGCGACTCCCGCCGTTCTCAACGTGTCCGAGGAGAGCCGCCGCATGGAGGATATGATGAAGATGTATGCGATGTCGGCGGGCGAGGCAATGCCCGACGCACTGCTTGATTCCACGCTGATCGTCAATACATCGTGCCCGATAATAACAAAGCTTTCCGTCGATGCGGATGAGGCTCACGCAAAGCGCATCGCAAAGCAGGTATACACCCTTGCAAAGCTCAGCCAGAGAAAACTGAGCGCGGATGAACTGAGTGAATTCCTGAGCGACAGCTACTCTTTGCTCGGCGAACTCTGATACGGCAAAAAAATAAAATGATAAAGGAAAAATCACATGGAAGCATACGTTACCGAATTCAATAAATGGATGGCAGCCCCCGAGGTTTCGGACGAAGTCAAAAGCGAGCTTGTCGCTCTCACCGAGGACGAAAAGAAGGAGCGCTTTGCCGGATACATGACCTTCGGTACCGCGGGACTCCGTGCTAAAATGGGCGCCGGTTGCGCGTTCATGAACGAGTATACCGTGGCTCACGCAACGGAGGGACTTGCACGCCTTATTCTCGCGGAAAATGCGGCAGATCGCGGCGTTGCGATCGCATATGACAGCCGTATCAACAGTGATGCTTTTGCGCGCCGCAGCGCCGAGGTACTCTCGGCGTCGGGGATCAAGGTATACCTTTTTCCGTCTCTCCGCCCGACCCCCGTGCTTTCCTATGCGGTGCTCAAGCTCGGCTGCATCGCGGGAATAAACATCACCGCTTCTCACAATCCTTCGGCATACAACGGATATAAGGCGTATTGGGAGGACGGAGCACAGCTTCCGCCCGATCACGCAAAGTGCGTTTCGGACGCAATGGACAGCATCGATATCTTCAAGGACGTTCCCGCTCCCGAAAAGGCGGACAAATCGAAGATAATCACGGTCAGCGACCTGATCGACGAGCCTTATATGGAGTGCGTGCTTGAACAGAGGGTAAATCCCGACGCAATAACGGCAGTCGCAGACGATCTCCGAATCGTATACACTCCTCTTCACGGAGCGGGCGCGGTTATGGTTCCCGAGGTGCTCAGACGTGCGGGAGTAAAGAATCTCTACACCGTGGACGATCAGATGGCACCCGACGGATCGTTCCCGACCGTTTATTATCCCAATCCGGAATTTCCCGAGGCGTTCAAGCTTGGCATAGAGCTTGCCGAAAAGGTTTCCTCCGAGCTTGTCGTCGCAACCGATCCCGACTGCGACCGCGTCGGAGTAATGGCGAAGGGCAAGGACGGAGAATTCCACACCGTTACCGGAAATCAGATGGGCGCGCTTCTTCTCGATTATATTATCACCGCATATGAGAAGGAAGGAAAGCTTCCGTCCGATGCCTACGCGGTAAAATCGGTGGTTTCCGCAAACCTTGCCGAAAAGATCGCCGATGCGCACGGCGTGAAATTTTATAATGTACTCACCGGATTCAAATTTATCGGAGAGGTCATAAAGGAGCACCTTGCAGCAGGGCACGGTACGTTTCTCCTCGGATTTGAGGAGAGCTACGGATACCTGAAGGGAACGTATGCCCGCGATAAGGATGCTGTCGTGGCGTCCATGCTGATATGCGAAATGGCGGCGTTCTACAAGGCGAAAAACATGACCCTCATCGATGCGCTTGATGAGCTGTTCGAGAGATACGGCTACTTCGGCGAGAGAGTCAAGAACATTCAGATAACCGGACTTGATGCCGCCGGACAGATGGCGAAGATCATGAAGGGACTCCGTGAAAACTCCCCAGCTTCGCTCTGCGGCGTGAAGGTCGCCGAAACGCGCGACTATCTCGATTCCACGGTCAGACGCTCCGACGGAAGCGTCGGCGAGACGGGACTTCCCAAGACCAATATGCTTTATTACGTTCTCGAAAACGGAGACGTCTATATCGTCCGTCCGTCGGGCACGGAGCCTAAGATAAAGGTCTACATCCTTTCGCAGGCGAAGACGCGCGAGGCGCTCGGCGCTCAGCTTGACGCTCTCGACCGCGAAGCGGACGCAATGTTTTCAAAGCAATAAAAATGTTTACGGCGGTGCAGTAACGTTTCGGTGACGTTTTCGGCGCCGCCGAAAACTGTCGTGCAAAAGCGTGATTTCCGACGGTAAAGGAGGCGGCAGAGTGAAAATTGAATTTCCCGAATATGTCCTTCGCATTCTCGGCGCATATGAAAACGCGGGATACGAAGCCTACGCGGTCGGCGGGTGCGTGAGAGATTCGCTTCTCGGACGCACACCGCATGATTGGGATATCGCGTCGTCTGCCCGCCCGGAGGAGACGATGCGGATCATGACCCCGCCTGATTTTTCGGTGAAAGCGCTGTCCGGACTGAAGCACGGCACCGTTACGGTAGTCGTGAAAAACGGCGGCGAAAGCGCCGCTTCCTGCGAGGTAACGGCGTTTCGACGCGACGGGAAATATACCGATATGCGCAGACCCGACGAGGTGACGTTCACCGGAAGCCTCGGCGACGATCTTGCAAGACGGGATTTCACGGTAAACGCAATGGCGGCGCGCCCGGGCGAAATATGCGATCCGTACCGTGGCGAGTACGACCTTTGTGATAAGCTGATCCGCGCGGTCGGTGCCCCCGACGAACGCTTTTCCGAGGACGCGCTCAGAATCTTGCGCGCACTTCGCTTCAGCGCCGTGCTCGGATTCACGATAGAACGGGAAACTGCCGGGGCGATGCATCAGTGCGCCGGACTTATGAAGAACGTTTCGGTCGAGCGAATCAGCTCGGAGCTTTACGCGATACTCACATCCGACTTTCCGGAAAAGGTGATTCCGGAATTTTCCGATGTCATTGCCGCCGCTTTGCCGGAGCCTTTGACGTGTCCCGACCTTTCCGCGATGCTTCTCTCGTCATGCCCCGACGTGCGCTTTGCACTGATCTTCGGCGCTTCGTCCGCCGATGCCGCACGGCTTCTCAAAATGCCGACGAAGTTCGCAAGCAAGGTTTCGCACATTGCCGCGACCGAATCCATTCCCGAAAGCAGGGCAGAAAAGTGCCGCCTGATACGCGAATGCCGCAGCTTTTACGGCGAATGTCTTGAATATGCGGGGATAATCACGGGCGAGCGGCAGCGCGCGCAGCGCGTGTCCCGTGAGCTTGCCGAAATCGAGGCTTCGGGAGAGTGCGTCTCTCTTTCTGACCTCGCCGTCGGCGGGCGAGATCTGACCGCACTCGGCATGGAAGGAAGAGCTGTCGGCAAAACGCTTTCCTTCCTTCTTGATTCGGTTTGCTCGGGAATCTTGCCGAACACACGCGAGGTCCTGCTCGCGGCAGCACTAAACTATATCTCAAACGGAGTATCCGATGTTTTCAAATAAAGCGTTAAAAAGTCTTTTGATACCGCTCATAATCGAGCAGTTTCTCGCAATATCCCTCGGAATAGCGGATACGATGATGGTCTCCACCGTCGGCGAGAGCGCCGTGTCGGGCGTCTCTCTTGTAGATATGCTCAACGTGCTTATAATAGACATATTCGCGGGTCTTGCCTCCGGCGGCGCGGTCGTCGCAAGCCAATTTATCGGCGCGAAAAACAGGCGCGGAAGCGAGCGCTCCTCGGGACAGCTTATACTCATAGCGGCGATCTCCGGGATTGCAGTGAGCGCGGCAGTACTTCTCCTTCGACGACCGCTTCTCCGTCTGCTGTTCCGCTCGGTAGAGGACGAGGTAATGGCAAGCGCACTTACATATTTCACCGTAACCGCGCTTTCGTTCCCGTTTATCTCTGTTTACAACGCGGCGGCGGCGCTGTTTCGCTCGATGGGGAACAGCCGCATTTCAATGATTTCGTCGCTTGTTATAAACATTATAAATATAATAGGCAACTCGATTTTTATTTTCGGCTTCGGCATGGGCGTCGCGGGCGCGGCGCTGTCCACTCTGCTCTCGAGATTCTGCGCGATGGCGTTTCTTCTTGTCCGCCTTTCCGTAAAGGATTCAGAACTTAGGCTCAGACTTCGCAACATGATCCCGGATCTTTCCGTCATCAGGAAAATACTCTACATAGGCTTGCCGTCCTGCTTTGAAAACAGCCTCTTCCAGCTCGGGCGTATCCTCGTGGTCATAATCATAACGGGCTTCGGCACCGCGCAGATCGCGGCAAATGCGATAGCGAACAATCTCGATTCCTTCGGATGCATCCCCGGAAAGGGACTTCAGCTTGCCGTGATCACCGTCGTCGGTCAGTGCGTGGGAGCACAGATGAAGGACGAAGCGTATTTCTACGCAAGGAAGCTGATGAAGATCGCATACGCGCTGACCGCGGTCGCAAACATACTTGTTATGGCGACGCTTCCGCTCACCGTTCCGATTTACAACGTCTCCGAAGAGGCGCAGCACCTTGCGATCATACTCGTGCTTATCCATACCGCATTTGCGATAATTCTTTGGCCTTCGGCTTTTGTAATGCCGAATGTGCTTCGCGCGGGAGGCGACGTGAAATACACTCTCGCAGTCTCGGTGTTCTCGATGGGTATGTTCCGCATAGTGTTCAGCTATATTTTCGCCTTGGGATTCTCCCTCGGCGCGATCGGTGTGTGGTGCGCCATGGTAATGGATTGGGTGTTCCGTGCATCTATGTTCGTCGGACGGTTTCGCTCCGGAAAATGGATAGGCGAAAGCCTTGCAAAATGAGTATTGACAAAGCCGACTTCACTATGCTACAATGAATCTGTATGATCTCATAATTATGCGGAGGTGTCTATGTACGGCTTTACAACTGAATTTGAACCTTTTGCGGTCGGATTTCTTTCATGCGAAAGCGAAAATCTGAGTAAGAAAGCAGCCTCGGGTCTTTTGCGCGCAGCGGAGAAAATGAACATAACCGTTGATCCCGATCTCGGGCTTGTCTACGCTTTTCAGGGCATGAACTGCACTCTTACCTTCGGAGGCGGGATTACCTGCAATGAAGACGGCTTGGAGCGCCTCCGTGAGGATTATCCGGAAAGTGCGGCTGATATTCGGTATATCATTGACAATATGAAGGGGTATGCGACAGGTCCGAAGGTGTTTGATGCATTTTCCCAGACAGAACTCGACCTTCTTCATTCCGGATCTCTGTGGGGAGGAACATGGACAGGTCACGCCGTTCCCGAGTTTGCGGCGATCGCATCCCACGGAACGGACTTCATAAGGAAAAAGGTAACCGCGTACAGCATGAAAAATACGGGAAGCGCGGAGTTTTACGAAGCCATCAATACCGCCATGGATGCCGTTGACGCTCTCGGCGCGAGAGCGGGGGAGATCGCTGCGCGGATGCTTGAGGACGAGACGGATTCCGCCCGCCGCGCACATCTTGAAAAGCTGCGCGATACGTTCACTCACGCGCCGAAATCGCCGTGTCTCGACTTTGCCGAAGCCTGCATAGTTTATACGATGCTGTTCACCTTCGACGGAGTTGACTCGCCCGGTCATTTCGATCAGTACATGTATCCTCTTTGGAAAAAGACGGATGCCGGGCTCAGAAGAGAATACCTTGAAAATATATGGAATTTCTTTCACAACACAAGAACGTGGAATCTCTGCATTTCCGGCTCCGACGAAAATTGGAACGATATTTCGAACGACCTTACATACGAGATACTCGACGTCACGCGCAAGTTTAAGTATCAGACGCCGAATCTTACAATGCGATGCCACCGTAATACGCCGGAGAGACTGCTGCGCGAAGCGTATAAGACAATAGCCACGGGATGCGGAATGCCGACGCTCTATAACGACGAGGCGGTCTGCCCCGCGCTTGAAAATCTCGGTATACCTCCGAAGGACGCGCACCTTTATGTGATGAACGGCTGCAACCAGATCGATATTCAGGGTAAAAGCCACATGGGTCTTGAGGACGGCGAGGTTAATATTGCGAAAGCTGTCGAATTCACGCTCCACAACGGCGTTTCTGAGAAAACGGGACAGCAGCTAAGCATAAAAACCGGAGATGCCTGCTCGTTTGAAACCTTCGACGAATTCTACGCCGCATTCATAAAGCAGCTCGATTATATGACGGATGTCGCGGCGGAAATGTCGAATAAGAGCCAGCGCGTGCTTGCGGAGCATTTCCCGTCGCCGCTCCGCTCGGCGACCATCGAGGGATGTATCGAGAAGGGCAGAGAATACAAAAACGGAGGTCCGATTTACGGTCACGGTCAGATTCTCGCCGAAGGCGTTGCGGACGCGATAGATTCGCTTGCCGCAGTGAAGAAATACGTTTACGAGGATAAACGCTTTACAATGGCGGAGCTTGTCGATGCCCTGAAGCACGATTTCGAGGGCTACGACGAAATGTACCGTACCTTTAAGAACAGTGAGCTCCGGTTCGGCAACGACGTAGACTATGTCGATTCGCTCGGCGCCGAGGTCATCGACCATTTTAATAAGCATCTTCTCTCGATACCCACCTTCCGCGGCGGATTTTTCGGAGGCGGATGCTCGCCCTTCACCCGCGCGCCTTCAAACGGACGTGCGACCTCGGCTCTGCCGAACGGAAAACGCCGCGATGAAGAGCTTTTTGCCGATTCCATCGGGGCGACTCCCGGCGCTGATACGCACGGCCCCACGGCGCTTCTCAAATCCTGCCTCAGCTTTGACCACACGCTTCCGACAAGCGGATTTATACTGAACGTAAAATTCGATAAGGAGCTGTTCAATTCCGCGGCGGGCGAAGAGGCTTTCCTCGGGCTTTACAGATCGTATTTCGGAAACGGCGGACAGCAGCTTTCCGTGACCGTCGTGTCTCCCGAAGAGCTTGTTGACGCGCAGAAGAACCCCAACGCGCACCGCGATCTCATAGTGCGCGTGGGCGGATACAGCGATTATTTTGTGAATCTTCCCAAGGATCTCCAGGATAACGTAATAGCACGAACAATCTATCAAATATAAAAAGAACCGCCGAATGCGGTACGGGTGAAAACTTTGACTCTCTCTTACTTCAATATTCAGAAATTCAGCCTTCACGACGGTCCGGGAATACGCACCAACGTCTTTTTGAAAGGATGTCCGCTCAGATGTCTTTGGTGCCATAATCCGGAATCGCAGAATACTTTCCCCGAGCTTATGTTCAAATCGGATAAATGCACATCTTGCGGACGCTGCCTTGATATGTGCGGCGCACGCTTCCGCAGCGAAAACGGCAGGGTCATATTCGACCGCGAAAAATGTACCGTGTGCGGAAAATGCGTCGATGTATGTCCCAATTATGTGAACAGCGTGTGCGGAAAGCTCGGAACGGTAGATGAGATCGTCGCTGAGGTCGTAAAGGATAAAATGTTTTACGAGAATTCCGGAGGCGGAATGACGGTTTCGGGCGGTGAGCCGGCAATGCAGCCCGATGGCGTGATTGCATTGATCGAGGCGGTGCGTGAAAAGGGCATAACCTCCGCAATGGAGACCTGCGGAATCGGCAGCGCCGATTTTTACCGCCGTGCACACGAGCTCGGATGCCTGTTTCTGTTCGATATAAAAGAGGTCGACAGCGAAAAGCATAAGAAATTTACCGGAGTCGGCACGGAGAAAATTCACGGAAATCTTGAGATGCTCATGGAACTCGGCGCCGATATAATCATACGGATGCCGCTTATTCCGGGATATAACGATACCGACGAGGATCTTGCGCTCCTGCGCGATTTTCTCAAAGCTCGTGCGGGGCGGTTCGATCATGCGGAAATAATGCCGTATCACAATCTCGGAGTCGGCAAGAACAAAAGCCTCGGACGTGAGACCGACGAAAGCATCCCGAAGGGACGCGATTTCTGCGATAAATGGCTTGAAATACTCAGCACCTCAGGTGTAAAAGTGCTCGTTTCCGGAAGCTGAGAGGACGAATATGAAGGAAGTAATTCTTTGCAAATACGGTGAAATAATACTGAAGGGCGCAAACAAGGCTCACTTTGAAGCGCTTCTTCTCAGAGAGATAAAGCGGCGCGCAAAGCATATCGGCAATTATTCTGTCAGATACGCTCAGAGCACGGTGTTTATAGAGCCGGAGGACAGCGAGGCGATAGATGCCTTTGACGATATGTACGCTCAGATAAAGAAGGTGTTCGGCTTTGCTTCGGTCACACGTGCCGCGGCGTGCGAAAAAACGCTTGACGCCATACTGAAAACCTGCGCCGAATATCTTCCGGATAAGCTCGACGGCGCGAAAACTTTCAAGTGCGAGGCGAAGCGCTCGGATAAAGCCTTTCCGCTGAAATCTCCCGAACTTGCCGCCGAGGCGGGCGGCGCAATACTCGAAGCGCTCCCGGGACTTAAGGTGAAAATGGACGATCCCGATGTTACCGTAAGGATCGAGGTCAGAGAGAAGGAAGCGTATATCCACGCAGGGCAGGACAGAGGCGCCGGGGGCATCCCGATCGGCTCGTCCGGTCGAGCACTGCTCCTTCTTTCGGGAGGCATCGACAGTCCGGTCGCGGGATATATGATGGCGCGGCGCGGAATGACGATAGATGCACTTTATTTTGAAAGCATTCCGTACACGAACGAGCGCGCAAGAGAAAAGGTTCTAACACTTGCACGTGAGCTTTGCGAGTATTGCGGAAAGATCCGCGTGCACATAATCTCGCTCACGCACATTCAGGAGCAGATTCGTGACAATTGCGAAGAGGATTATTTTACGCTGATCCTCCGTCGGTTTATGATGTCTCTCGCATCCCGCGTAGCCGAGGAGCATGAATGCCCCGTGCTCGTCACGGGCGAAAGCCTCGGTCAGGTCGCAAGCCAGACGACCGCCGCAATGTGCGTAACCGAGACCTGTGCCGACCGTCCCGTGTTCCGTCCGCTCATCGGAATGGATAAGGAGGATATCGTTCGGATATCGCGCAAAATCGGCACGTTTGATACATCGATACTTCCGTATGAGGATTGCTGCACAGTCTTCACTCCGCGTCACCCGCGTACGCGCCCCACTCTTGAAAAGGTGATCGCCGCCGAGGCGGGACTTGACCGTGAAGCGCTGATAGAGCAGGCATGGACGAGCAGATTCTCGGTTCTTGTTGAACAGTTTGAAAAATAAACGTACCTTTTTACAGGTTCGAATTACAGCATTGAAAAATGCCCGCGCATCCGATGTGCGTCCCGAATGCTTTTAATTTCGGGGTTCTCGTCACCGCGCGGGTGTTTTTGCGCATCATCTCTGTATACATAAGCGCGCCCATCGGCTGTTACAAACATACACTCGCTTCTCTGAAAAATTTTCGTACCCCCTTGACAAAAGCGCTGAAAGAGAACACAATATAAAACATTAGTTGCAAAACGATCGGTTTGAAACGCGGGTGCCGAAACAAGCAAACCGATTTCGATGATTAACCGTGTGAAATTTTCAAATTCCACGAAAATTATGTTTTTCTATTGACAAACAGTATCTTTTCAATATAATATTATATAATGCGCAACGAGCAATGCGCAACATAAAATGCTTATTGAGGGATGATTTTGTATGGCTCCGAAAAATAAATTTACGAAGGAAGAGATAATTTGCGCCGCACTTGATGTTGTTCGCGCGGGTGGGATCGGTGCTCTGACCGCAAAAGCGATAGCGGACAGACTCGGTGTTTCCACGAGACCGATATTCTCCTACTATAAAACCATGGATGAAGTAAAGGCGGATGTGCGGGAGGCGGCTTCCGAGCTTTATGAGAAATATTCGGAAGAGGGTCTTCGGTCGGCAATCCCGTTTCACGGCTTCGGAATGCAGTACATCCGATTTGCGAAGAATGAGCCGCAGCTTTACCGGCTGATTTTTCTGAGTTCCTCCGTCGGCGGCGGAGCGTTTGACGCGATGAAGCATTCGTGTGATCGGATTCGTCCGTCGCTTGAAGAGATATATCGTATAACTCCCGAGGAGGCGGATCGCTACTTCAGAGATATGTGGCTTGTTGTGCATAGCCTTGCTACGCTTATAGTTACCGGAGACTGCCCGTATTCGGAGGATGAGATCGGCAGAATACTCACCGGATTCAGCGTAAGCGTCTGCAAATCCATAAAGGAGATCCCCGGATTTACGACCGACGATTTTGACCGTGATCGCGTATTCGGTGAAATCGTTGCAGAATAACGGAAACCGAAAGACGTGCTTCGCAAAAACGCCGTGGGACAAGCCATAGCGTAAATACGAAAGAAAAGAGAACTGGATTTGGATGCAGAATTTATAAATCTTACTCCCGATAATTTAGCGGAGGAACATCTTTGCTGCATTATCCGCACAAAGAAAGCCCATCCCGGAGTTGAAGCAAAGCGCGCGTGGCTTGCAGAGCGGCTCGGTAAAGGCCATGTGTTCCGCAAGCTCGACGCAAAGGAATGCGTTTTTATCGAGTACGCTCCGCTTGAGACTGCGTGGGTTCCGGTTATCGGGGAAAGTTATCTGTACATTTATTGCCTGTGGGTTCTTGCAAAAGGCCACGGTTACGGAAGCAGCCTGATGGAATACTGCATCGCGGATGCAAAGGCAAAGGAAAAATCGGGCATATGTATGCTCGGATCGACCAAACAGAAATCGTGGCTTTCCGATCAGAGCTTTGCCAAAAAGTACGGATTTACCACGGTCGATACCGCAGGGGAATACGAGCTTTTGGCGCTGAGCTTTGACGGAACACATCCGCAGTTTGCTCCGAATGCCAAAAAGCAGAGCATACCGGACACGGGACTTACCGTCTATTACGGCGATCAGTGTCCGTACATACTTCAGCGCGTCGAAAAGCTCGGGGCATACTGCGCGGCGGAGGGAATAGAGTGCCGCTTTATTCATGTCGAGTCACTATCACAGGCGAAGTCACTGCCGTGTGTGTTTAATAATTGGGCGGTGTTCTTTAACGGTAAATTCATCACCGTTAATCAGATAGACCCGACCGCACTCAAAAAAATAATCGGGAGGCTTTCATGATATACGGAAATTTTGAAAAGATGTAGCCGTATCGGATTTTAACCGTTGCGGTTCTGCTGATTTTTTACGCCGTTTACTTTACGAAAATGTTCGTTCAGAAAAGGCACGGCATACGGACCCGTCAGATAGGACGGCGAAGGGAAAAAGGACTGCATACCGTCGAAATCCTGATGTCCGCCGCTACGCCGGGAATCGTTCCGGCACAGCTTGTTTCCGTGTGCCTCGATTGGAGCTGCCTGCCGTCGGGTGCGCGCTTTACAGGCTTTCTTATCGCACTCATCGGGGATGCATATTTCTCATTGCCGTGCTTTGCATGAAGGATAGCTGGCGCGCGGGCATCCCGGAAAAAGACAAGACCGAGCTTGTTACCGGAGGGATCTACGCATTCTGCCGCAATCCCGCGTTCCTCGGATTCGATCTTATGTACATAGGCGTGCTTTGCATGTACTGCAATATCCTGACCGGAGCGTTTACCGCGTTAGTCGTCGTCATGCTTCATCTGCAGATACTGCAGGAAGAGCGGTACATGGCATCGACCTTCGGAGAAGAGTATCTTTCGTACAAAAAGCGTGTGTTCCGTTACCTCGGCAGAATGTGACGGTGTCGACAGATTAAAGAAACGGAGAAATATATGGAGCTTGTCAGACTGACTCACGAAAATCTGGAGCGCGAGCATATCTGCTGTGCAATCTCAAACAATAAGGACATTCAGGTTTCATCCAAAAAAGCATGGCTTGCCGAACGCCTCGACGAAGGACTTGTCTTCCTCAAGGGGAACGTGCGCGGGAAATGTTTTATCGAGTATATCCCTGCGGAATATGCATGGGCGCCGGTCGATGCCCCGGAGTATATGTATATAGACTGCATGTGGGTGTCGGGGCAGTTCAAGGGTCACGGATACTCGACCGAGCTTTTGGATGAATGTATTCGCGACAGCCGTGAGAATGGGAAGAAAGGACTTGCCGTAATTTCATCTAAGAAGAAAAAGGGCTTTCTCTCCGATCCGAAGTACCTCGGATATAAGGGCTTTCGGCTTGCCGACTCAGCAGATCCGTATTTTGAGCTGTGGTATCTTCCTTTTTCCGACGGCGCGGCGAAGCCGCGATTTCGCTCCTGCGTAAACGAAGTTCATGCGATGCCGAAAGGCTTTTACGTCACTTATACATCGCAATGTCCGTTTACCGCAAAGTATGTGCCGCTTTTGAAGGCAGCTGCACAGGCAAGGGACGTTTCGTTTACCGATGTCCATTTCGGAGGCAGGGAAGAGGCGCGGAACGCCCAGTGCCCGTTTACCGCATTTGCGCTGTATTACGACGGAAAGTTCATCACGCACGAGATTCAGTCCGTTAGCAAATTTGAAAAAATCATGGATGAAGTCATGGGCTGAAGGAGTGATGATCTGTGAGTAAATACGATAAGCTTTGGGAATACGTCGCTCGGCAAGGCGAGAACAGCATCAATCTGACCTTTGACAAGGTATCGTCGGTTTCCGGCGTGCCGATCGACCATTCGTTTCTGAATTTCAAAAAGGAGCTTGAGGAATACGGATGGCGCGTCGGTAAAATATCGATGAAAAATAAAAGCGTTGAATTTGTAAGAACACGGGACTGAATCAAAATAAAAGAGGATAGATTGGAACAGAGATCAAGCATTACATCGCTTATGTCGTCATTCGGCAGAGCGTATCATTCGGAAAACGCGAAGAATCCGGTTTTCGACTATTTCAAGGCGAGGGAGCTCATGACGGACGATGAATACAGGTCGATCGCGGGGTACATACTCGGCGGGATCGACTTTTTTGCACCGGAGATGAATGGAAAATTTGAGAGCAACGAAAAGATTCTCGAATACCTCGTGAACACGCAGATCGCGCCTACACCGCTCGGACGCGCCGCATTTTGCGAGGAGTCGCTGAAAACGGCGGTGAGAACGGGCACGAAGCAGTATGTCATCCTCGGAGCGGGAATGGATACTTTTGCTTTCAGAAATCCCGGATTCGCAGGTCGGTGCGAGATTTTTGAGGTGGATCACCCGCTCACGCAGGCGGATAAGAAATCGCGTATCGAACACGCACGTTGGCAGATTCCCGACGGACTTCATTTTGTTCCCGTCGATTTTACGAAGGATGATCTGCGGGAGTCACTTCTTAAAAACGGATTTGATCCCCGGAAAAAGACGTTTTTCTCATGGCTCGGCGTGAGTATGTACCTCTGCCGAGATGATATAGAAAAGATGCTCGACTGCATTGCTTCGCTTTCCGCCGACGGCAGCGATCTCGTGTTCGATTATGCCGACGCGGGACTCTTCCTTTCGGAGGTCAAGCGCGTCCGGAATATGCTTGCAATGGCGAAGGCGGGCGGGGAAGAGATGAAATCCGGCTTCGATCAGATGAGTCTGGAGCTTATGCTTGCAGATCACGGCTTTCTTGTGTACGAGCATCTTGGAAGCCATGATATTCAAAAACGGTATTTCTCCGAAAGAACGGACGGCTTGAGCGCATTTGAGCATATCGGATACGTCCGAGCATGCCTGAAGCGCAGATGACAGCGGTATCCGGCATCGGTAAGCTGCCGAAGAATGTCGAATGACGGACAACCGTAGGGCTTTTGCAAATTCAAACCGCCGTCTGTTCATCATACGGCAGCTGTAACGAAAAAAGGTATAGCAGATTTTGCACGCCGGATCTTCGAAAAAAATTTACGTCGGGAATCCGGCTTCGCAGCGCGAGGGTGTATCTCGATATAGTCTGACGATAAAAAACAGCGGTATAACCGAAAGGTTATACCGCTGTTCAGCTTTTTGATTTGCGTATTACTTGTTTACGTCGATTTCGAGCACCTTGTCGTAGAACTTGTCGATAGAGGTCTGAGCTGCATCGGCATACTTTTTGTAAACGGAAGCAAAGTTACCGGATGCGCACATTTCGCCGAGCATGGTTCCGATGGGATCCCAACCGTCATCCTCTGCATTCTTGATGTTCAGATAGTAGAGACCGGTCCAAGAATAGTAAACATTGTCGCGGATGATATCTGCGGAAACGGCGTCTCGGTCATCCCAAAGCTGATTGGTCTTGATCGTCTTCTCATAGTAGGCGGGAAGGAGATACTGCTCGGACTGATAAGTGAGGTATTCAAGAATGATACCTACTTTGTCCATATCGGCATTCTTCATAACCGCGAACATCGGAGCACAGGTATCAATAGAATGGTAGTAATGCTCCTGGTCTTCATTGATCTTGGGGTTGGGAGCAATACCGTAGTTAAGTCCTTTGACTGCGGAAAGCTCGGAGATGTACTGCATCGTGGTGGAGTCGAGAGCAAAATGATTCTCACCGAAGGAGATAACGCGGTTAGCCTGCCACTGGTTGTCGTACTGACTCCAGTCACGCCCGTTGAGAAAATCGAGGTTCTCGTGAGGATAAGCCTGATTGGTAGCAAGATCTTCGTTGTATTTTGCGTAAATGTTACGGAGCAGATCGGTGTATACGTTGAGCGAATATGTTCCGTCCTCGTTTTTGACAAGTCCGTTCACCCCGCATCCTGCCCAGCCGGCAAGACCGCTGATTGAAGGAGATGCACCGAACATATCCTCTTCGTCCATTACGGTATCACCGTTTACATCGGACTTGCACTGCTGAGCGATTGCAAGATAGTTGTCGACCGTCCAAGTGTTGTTCTCAATGTAGGAATAGGGATACTCAACTTTGAACTGATCGAGAATACCCTTGTTGAAGATTACAAAGTAAGCATATCCGATACGGTTCATCGAGATGTCGCAGGTGGTGATGAGCGTCTTGTCTGCGATCTTCAGGGTTTCCTGAGCACTCGGTGCCCAATAGCTCTGAGTAAGATCGATGTACGGTATCTGCTGGAAGTCGTAGTAGTAACCGTCCATTGCGTTGGTGGTCTGACGGATACCCCAGTCGTAGACCATCTCAAAGTCAACGGTACCGGATTTTGCAGCGGTTGCGGCGTCTCCCGCTCCGCCCTGGCGCTTCTCGATCGTTACACCGTACTTCTCGAAGACCTTCTCGTTACGGTCGATAACCGCATCGTTGATCGGCTCGCCGGTACGTTCTTCGCAGGCTATGTAGGTGTCGTGGAAGTTTTCCGCCTTGTTGCTGCCGTCGTGAGCCTGAAGTATGGTGAACTTCTGCCCATCATACTCGGATGTATCCTCAAATGTCGGCTCCTTGGTGTTGTTTTCTTTTGTGACCGTGGGATCAACTGTTTTCTTGGGGCCGTCGTCTTTGGCACAAGCCGAGAACACAACAGCCGAAGTCGAAGCACACAGAAGAAGCGCGATGATTCTTGCTGAAATCTTGTTCATATTCTTTCTCTCCTATTTTATTATGTACCGAAGTACTTTTTTCTGTTGTAATACCTTACGCACAAGGTTATATGAGTAAAATCACAGATAAACTTTTAAACAGAGTCTGACGCGGTGTACACAGCGAAATTCGCGATGAATTACAGACTGTATCGCCCGATCATATGCTTACGGTCTTAAGACCGACAAGCTTTGCGAAGAATTCGATTTCGTCCGTCGTGGCACCGTATACAAGAGAACTGTGGTGAGTAACTCCCGCACGCGATATCTTTTCAAGAAATTCGGGAAGCGGCATATGAGGCTTCATCCAACCGCGGACCGTTCCTTCGAAATGATCTTCATGGGTGTCAAGCATGGTCACGGGAGCGGTGAGCATCGAGAATCCCTCGGGAGTGCGGAATACGTTGCAGAATACCGCCTCGCCGGGCATATAGCGGCCGTAGGTGACCACAGGCTCGTCGGCGTCTCCGAATACGAAGGGAATCTGCTTCAGCTCGCTCTTTCCGACGGAAAGAGCGCGGTTGTATTCGCCCATGTGGCTGAGCAGTACGCTGCCGCCGCGCCAATCGGGACAGAAAATTTCAACGAAGGTTGCGCTTGTGAATCCCTTTATGAGCGCTCCGGTGAATGCAGCGGTGAGAACGTCTCCCTCGCCGGCATATCCGGTGCCGCGCGCCATCGCCTTGCATGCCTCCATGAACGGCATTATTTCAAGTCCGTCCTCGGGGATTATCTTACGGAAGTTTACGGTGAAAGCGTCAAGCTCTTTCTCCTCGATCCAGCGGCGCACCGCAAGACAGTTTCTCGCAGTCTTATAGTGTACGGCGGGATCGATATCGCCGAGCACAACGCATTCATCGAGGTCTTTTGCAATCTCCGCCTTGACTTCATCGTCGGTGACCGACGCCTTGAGCGGAACGAGATCCTTGCCGGAGTATACGACCTCAACGCCGAAGAGCGATTTCATTTCCTCATCCGAAACGAGGAAGTCGCCCATTCCGTCGAAGCTGCCGCCGATGGTTCCGACTTTGGAACCGGGCAGGGCACGAGCTGCGCGCGCCGCCTTTATGTAACCGATAACGCGATCCATAACGTCGGAGGTCGGGTAGTGACCCGCCGCGATCGCATAGGGCTTTCCGGCACGCATGAGCAGATTGGTCATGTCCATTACGCCGTGTATGCCGTGGCAAAGGTTAATCTCCGCGCTGTCCTGCGCGGGACCGAAATCGTATGTTTCCGTCGTATCCATTACGATTATCGGAAGATCGGTCTCGGCGAGAATTTTTGCGGATTCAAGGGAAGGGGAATAAGCCGCATGCCACGTTACGATGCAGTCGACGTTTACGCTTTCAAACCTGGCGACGGCATCCCTGAACTCGGATTCGATACGGCAGAACGGTGAACGTACTACTTCGATCCCCTTTTCTTCAAAGCCCTTTGCCATGGTCTCATAGAACGGTTCGAGACGCTCACGAAGCTCTGCAAGCCCGACATCGTCATAAAGCTTGATGTAGAGCGGCATAAAGCCGATTTTTGCGTTTTTCATTTGAACTCCTTGCTGTTGTTAATATATGTATTCATTAAATCTGAATCGGATTACTTACAGCTCCATGCCGAACAGCTTTGCACCGTTTCCTCCGAGAATTCCCTGTATCTCGTCCTTTGTGAGGTGAAGCTCTTCCGCCGCACGCTTGAATGCGAGAAGCTCTTCGTACATGAATGTCGTGATCTTTGTCTCATCCGTTTCGCGCATGTTCCTGTCGTAGGAAACATCCCCGTAGAGTCCGCGCGGAACTACGTTTATATAGTGCCCGTCTTCAACTATGCGGTACATTCTCATTTTCGTTATGGGCATATCCGAACCGAACATGACGCGCTCGGGACCGACAGCCTTGATTATTTCGACCATTGCGCGGTCGAGAGTGTTCGCGGTGAAATCGAAAAGCAGATTCTTCGTTTTCGAGAGCCTCTCGAACGCATCGCCGAAATCCTCGGGGCAGTACGCGCGTCCGATGTGCGCGATTATGACCTTTGCGTTCTGATATTTTTCTTCGATTTCGAGCATCTGTGCCAGATTAACGGGATCGCGCAGGCGAAGCGCACGCGGTATGTGGAGCATTACCTTCGCGCCGAGCTCGTCGCATAACTTCAAGTGCTCGTGAGGCAGAAAATCGAAGATGCGGACTTCGGCGGCGGGAATGTACGAGGGAGAATTGTTGAGATACGGTTTTATTCCGCTGAAGCCGTCCTCGGTGAGCGCTTTGCGGATATCCTCGGCGGGAGTATCCCAGCTTGTGCAGTAAAAGGCAGGAAGACCGTACGATTTCGCACAGTCTATAGCGTACCTGTTTACTTTATCGAGATCGCAGCTCGGCCAGCCCATGAGCACGGGCTTGACCGACTTTCCGGGAAACATCTGCTCATAGGATTTCATGAGATCCTCGATCGAGCAGTCTGGCGCGACAAGCTTTGTCCAGTCGACCATACCCTTACGGTTCTTCGACTCGTCGCCGGCGCGCTCCATGCCTTCCTTCCATATATGTACATGGATGTCAATCATTCTGTCGGGCAGAAAATCCCGAAGATACTCTTCATATATAAATTTATCATACTCGGTTACGTTTATCCCAAACATTCCGTTGCCCTTCCGTGAACTCTTTGTAAATAGTGTAATAAGGCCGCACTTTTTCGACCTTACACATATATTCCACGCTAAATTATATCACCGTATGCGTTCAAAGTCAATAAAAAATCGGTCGAAAGCTTGCGAAAGTTGTCGCATTGCTGTTGATATGAGGTAAATGTAAGCAAAGAAAAAATAAATAAAAACCGCTTAAACCAAGTTGAGGAAGAAAGCTCCGCGGTCCGTTGTCCGATTTGCGAAATTTTTGCAAATCTCAGCGCTTAAAGTCGAGAAACCGGAGTCTTTTTGTGCTATAATCAGTCATGTAAACAACAAAGACGCCGGCGGATAAAGTTGTACATCACGAAAGGAAAACTATACAATGGAAAACGACGAGATTATAAAAAATGCGGTCAAATATATTGACAGATTTTATTGGAAAAGCGGACTGAACATCGACGAGATTGCCGCAAATGCGGGATTTTCCGTTGACTATTTCAACAGGATCTTCCGTGCGCATACGGGATTCAATATCATGGCATATGTACGGTTCAGAAACCTCAATAAAGCCTCGGAGCAGCTGAGACACAGCGATAAGAGCATTCTGCAGATCGCGCTCGACTCCGGTTATGAATCACATGACGGATTTACGCGCGCCTTTAAGACGCAGTACGGCAAAACGCCCGACGAATACAGGAATGAAATGAAGAATTCTCCCGTTATCTTCGCGGATTACGCTCTTACCGCGACTGCAGCTTCGCAGATCAAAGCGGCGCTTCCGGACTTTTTCGAGATGAATTCCGACGATGTTATTGACACACTGCTCAACCAAAACGCCGAGCGCTTCGGCTACGACGCGATAACTATCAGATGGAACGGAAGCGCAGTGCTTGCCGACAGCAAGCTCTTAAAGATCGGCGGCTATGTCGCATGCGATATGTTCTTTGACGAGGGTCCGTATCTGAATCTGAAGCTTCACGATGTTTCAATGCTGAGAGAGTATGTAGATAAGCTTGCGGCGATCGAGCCGTGGACTGTAAGCGTATGCTTTGACGAGGATACGGATGAGGATGCCGTGCGCTCCGCAATTGACGGAATTTCCTTTGCAGGCATGAAAACGCAGCGGGCGGCTATGTATTTCGGCGAGGCTAAGCGCCTGCCCGAGGAAGCCGGAAAATATACGTTCAGACCCCTTGAGCCCTCCGATCTCGATGCGGTCGCGGAGTGGAGCTCCAAAGCGCTGAAGAACGGAGATTGGGGCTTGAGAAGAAGCATCTGCGCGGACAGAAGCATACATCCGGACGACATCCCGTTCGGTATGTTTTCGGATGACGGCACTCTGATCGGAGTTGCGCGTCTGAGCTTCCAGGAGGCGCATGAATTCAGAATCAACAACTGCATAAGTACCATTCTGCTTCCCGAGTACCGCGAAGGACCGGAAAACAAATGGCTGTACCTTGCTGCTTTGAATGAAGTTCTGAAAACGGATTTCATTCCGTATGAGGAAGAATACGCCGAAGGGCACGGCAAATTCAGCATGACCGATATCGGATACGATATCGTAAATACCCATTATATAATCGAATTTTGATGAAATGCATACCGCCCTTTCCGGGCGGTATGCATTTATATACGGGAAAATTGTATGTTTGAAAAAGAAATAAAAGAATTATACGAAAAAATCCCGCCGTCGGTGTGCGGGAAGGACTGCGCAAAATGCTGCACGAACATCATCCAATTTACTGCAAGCGAAGAAAAAATGATGGGCGGATACGAATGGGACGGTCAGTGCTCACACCTGATCGACGGTAGGTGCTCGGTATACGACAGGCGTCCGCTGATTTGCAGACTTTACGGCACAAGCGAGCTTCTGCGGTGCGAAGGCTGCACACCGGAAAGATATCTTTCCGAAAAGGAGACGGAGGAGATCATACATATTTACGTCCGATACAGGAAAGCGGAGGAGGAACGCACGGTAAACGGCGGATAAAGCTTCGGCGAGAGGTAAGCGGTTTTCGGGATAGGCGGCGTATCGCAGGTCAAAAGTCCGCCGATCGTGCGGACGGCAAAATTGCGTCGGAGCGTGCGCGGCGTGTTCCGCACCGCCGAATATCGGATGCCTATTCGTCCTTCGGGTAAAACTGAATCTCCCCGCCGGACTCGCAAAGCGCGAGAAATATATCGCCGTATGAGCCGAGCTTTTCGGAAGCAAGCTTCTTTTTGAGCCATGCTTCGTCGAAGCCGAGCGCGCGCAGCCGTTCGCCGATCAGCTTTCCGTCGAGGATTATCGGATAGAATACGGGAACGTCGGCTGGCGCGTGGGCTGCGGTGGACGGGGTGAGAGGAGCGTTTTCCGCATAAGGCAGAAAGCTTATTTTTCCGTTGTATTCGAGTATGGCGGATTTCACCTCGGACAGATCGAAATATCCCGCCTGACGGGCGGTCATGAGAAATTCGGAAAGGTCGATCTTTGATTTTGCAAACTGCTTTCTCATGAGCTTTCCGTTATCCATAAGCATGCACGGAGAGCCGTTTATATATTTACGCGATCGGTTGAATTTGTCCTCGATCGCAGAAAGTATATATGAGACCGCGCCCCACGCGATCATCGCGGTGAGCGGCTTCAACGGATCTTCAAGCTCCGTCGCAAGCTCCGCCCCGATTGAGCCTATCGTGATCCCCGTTACATAGTCGAATATGTCGAGCTGTGAAAACTGCTTTTTGCCGATCAGCTTTGTGATGACGAATAGGACAAAAGCCGAAAGCACGGTTGTAAGAAGCACTTTTATAAGTTCCATTATCTCTCCTCCCACCGAATCTGCCGAAAGGTTTCGCTTCTTTCGGTGCCTGATTCCGGTACGCCGTTCGCGTGATGCTTTAATTATTTCCGGATGAAAAGAAAATATACCGTGCTCATCCTCCGTCGGAAGCTGCCTGTAAAGAAAGAAGCGCAAAAGCGGTTCTTTCTTTACAAAAAATCCGCCGTCCGATCTTCGCCGGACGGCGGAAAGCTATTTGAATTTATGACTGAAGAACAAGACCGAGCAGCTCGCGGTAGCGCGCGTCCTTTTCACGGTAGAATTCGAACATGGATTTGTCCGGCAGCTCCAGCTTTTCGGAGCGCACCATGGCACGTCCGCATTCCGTATAATCCGCGAATACCCCGGCTCCCGAGAACGCGATCATTGCCGCGCCTACGGAGCAGGTTTCGGGCTCGTTCATGCGGTATATGTCGCATCCGGTGATGTACCCGACGATCTCCGACCATACGCGGCTGCGCGATGCTCCGCCCGTCATCATCAGAGTTCCGATGTTCATTCCCTGAGAGGAGAATTCCTCAAGCACAAGCTTCGTTTCATGCGCAACACCCTCCATGAGAGCACGTGCAATGTCGAATTTGTCATGCCTTACCTCAAGTCCGAAGATCGAGGAATGAAGCTCGGGACGGTTGTGCGGGAATCCCGCGCCGACGAGATACGGGAAGAAGAACAGATCCTTCGCGCTTTGCGCGCGCTTTTCGGCTTCGGCGTCCATCTCGGCAAAATTGCCGTCGATGATACCCTTGTACCATTTGAGCGACGAGCCCGCGGAAACGAGAGACGCCATTGCGCCGAATTTTCCCTTTGCGGGGTGGATTCCGGGCGCAATGTGAGATTTCGTGTAAAGGAGTCGGTCGCATACGCCGAGCACGACCCAGGTAGTTCCCGTGGCAAGAAGCATATCGCCCGTGTTCACCGCACCGCATCCGAGCGCCGCGCAGTACTGATCGTGCGCGCCGTTGTATACTTTTACATCGTGTGACAGCGCAAGCGCATCCGCGGCTTCGGCGGTAAGATTGCCAACGCACGCGCCGATCGGCATTACCTCCGGCAAACGATCCGCACCGATTCCCACGGCGGCGAGGATCTCGGAGTCCCACTCTCCGGTTTCAATGTTAAAAAGCTGGCGTATCGCGGCATTTGTCGGATCGGTCACATATCTTCCGCAGAGATGAAAGTTCATGTATTCGACCGTCGAAGGAAAGCACGCGGCGGAATCGAATACGTCGCGCATATTGGCGCGGAGCCACATGATCTTCGCGGCATCTCCCGCGGGGGTGAGCCGCCAGCCGCATTTTTTGTATATCGTTTCGGAGCCTACGGTGCGGTCGAGCTCTTCACACTCGGCTACCGCACGGTTGTCCATCCATGTGATGACCTCCGAAAGTGCATTGCCGTATTTGTCGGCGGCGAGCATACTTGCTCCCTGCGTCGAGAGGGATATCGCCGCGATCTGCGAACGGTCGATGTTTTCCGTCGCATGCCGTACCGCATATATTGCGGCATTCCACCAATCCGCAGCCTTTTGGGAAACGAATCCCGCGCGATCGCAGATAAGCTCGTACTCCTTGTATCCGCTGCCGAGAATTTTTCCTTTTTCATCGCACACGATGGCTTTTGTTCCGGTGGTGCCTACGTCAAGTCCGATAACAAGCATTGTTGTTTCTCCCCGTGAAGGTTATTTTTTACTGTACAAATGATACCACAAAAAGCTTTGGATATCAATAGAAACCGAAGCTTTTTCGAAAATGCGCCGAGAAAATATTTATTATCGGGATTCGGTATTGACAAATCCGGGACGCGATATTATAATAAACATATCAAAATGGTATGTTTATCTGAGAGCCGGTAAGCCGCCGGATAAAAAGGACGTGATAACGTGATTACAAGAGAAGAAGCGTGGGAACTGCTTACGGAATTCAACAAAGAGCACTTTCATCTGAAACACGCCGTGACCGTCGAAGGCGTTATGAGGTATTTTGCGCGGGAACTCGGCTGCGCGGACGAAGAGGATTTCTGGGGGATTGCGGTACTTCTGCACGATCTCGATTTTGAAAAATATCCCGATCGGCACTGCATAAAGGAGCAGGAGATAATGCGCTCGCGCGGTATCGACGAAAGGCTCATTCATGCCGTGGCAAGCCACGGGTATATGCTTACGGTCGATGTGAAGCCGGAGCATGAGATGGAGAAGGTGCTTTACGCGGTCGATGAGCTTACAGGGCTTATCGGCGCGGCGGCGCTCGTCCGTCCTTCGAAGAGCGTCATCGACCTCGAGGTGAAGTCGGTGAAGAAGAAGTATAGAACTCCCGCCTTCGCCGCGGGATGCTCGCGCGAAGTGATAGAGAGAGGCGCCGGGATGCTCGGATGGGAGCTTGACGACCTGATCGGCCGCACGATCCTTGCGATGAGAAGCTGCGAGAAGGATTACGAAAGCATCTGAGAGGGAAAGCGTGCCGCAAGAGGAATGAAAGGATGAATAAAAAAGCGATAGTTGCCATGAGCGGCGGGGTCGATTCCTCGGTCGCCGCATACCTGATGAAGGAGAGCGGATTTGACTGCATCGGGGTCACGATGAAGCTTTTTGAAAATGAGGATGTCGGCGTTTCGCGGGAAAGGGGATGCTGCTCGGCTGACGATGCCGAGGATGCTCGGAGCGTGGCGTATCGGCTCGGTATGCCGTTCTACGTCTTTAACTTTGCCGAGGATTTCAGACGCGAGGTTATCGAAAGATTCGTGCAATCATACGAAAACGGCACCACTCCGAATCCGTGCATAGACTGCAACCGCTTCCTGAAATTCGACAGGCTTTACAGACGCGGACGCGAGCTCGGCTTCGATTACACCGCGACGGGGCATTACGCGAGAATCGAACGCGATTCTTCCGGGCGATATCTTCTGAAAAAGGCTTATGACCTCAATAAGGATCAAAGCTACGTTCTTTATGCGATGACGCAGGAGCAGCTTGCACATACGAAATTCCCGCTCGGCGAGCTTACGAAGCCGGAGGTGCGAAAGATCGCCGAGGAGAGGGGATTTCTGAACGCAAAAAAGCGCGACAGTCAGGATATCTGCTTCGTCGTGAACGGAAGCTATGCGGATTTTATCGAATCATATACGAAAAAAGCCCTCCTGCCCGGCGATTTCGTCGATCGCTGCGGAAATGTCCTCGGACGTCATCGCGGCATTGCGAGATATACCGTGGGACAGCGGCGCGGGCTCGGGATCTCGTTCGGCGAAGCGCTTTACGTCTGCAAGACCGATCCTGCCGCAAATACGGTTACGCTCGGCAGGGAAGAGGAGCTTTATTCAAAGACGCTCACCGCGGACAATATCAACCTCATTGTCTGCGAAAGCATAGAACGTCCGGTGCGGCTGAGCGCAAAAATACGCTACGGTCAGAAGGAGAGGAGCGCGACAGTCGTGCAGACGGGGACGGACGAGCTGACCGTCACATTCGACGAGCCGCAGCGCGCCGTCTGCGCGGGTCAGGCGCTCGTTTTGTATGACGGAGATACGGTGGTCGGCGGAGGTACGATCTCGGGCTCGGCGCGCTGATTTTATCATTGCCGCCGCACTTTTCGCAAAAGCGCGGGAGATTTTCGCCACGGAGGTGATCGCCTCACGCTTCCCGTTTTGATCTTGCACGCAATATGCGATACGGAAAGAAAAATTCCGACGTTTTTCTGCGTCGGAATTTTTATATTCTCCTTGCGCTTTGGCAGGGAATATGTTATAAATAAATGCATACGTTTGTTTTGGAGGAGCTGATCTTTTGAAAGGTGAACTGCTTTTATTCGTTGAGCTTATCGGCATTGTTGCGTTTTCCGTTTCTGGCGCCGTGAGTGCGTTCAGAAAGCACATGGATCTTTTCGGAATAATTATTCTCGGCGCGTGTACGGCGCTCGGCGGGGGCGCTCTGCGCGACATCATGCTCGGAATAACGCCGCCCGCGATGTTCAAAAATCCCGTTTATGCCGCCGTTGCCGCGTTGGCGTCGCTCGCTGTGTTTATCCCGCAGGTCCGGCGCCTGATCGGCGGAAACCGTGCCTATGAGATCGTCATGCTCGTCATGGATTCGCTCGGACTCGGCGTTTTCACCGTCGTCGGAATACAAACCGCACTTGAGAAAAACGGTGATTACGCTCCGTTCCTTCTCGTCTGCGTCGGTGTGCTCACGGGAGTCGGCGGAGGAGTTCTGCGAGATGTTCTGGCAGGTGAGCGCCCGTATGTTTTCGTGAAGCATTTTTATGCATGTGCGTCGCTCATCGGCGCGGTGCTTTGCGTCTTTTTCAGAAAATACACAGGTCTTACCGCAGCATCTTTTGTCGGCGGCTCGGCAGTCGTCGCGCTGAGACTTTTGGCGGCGGTGTTTCGGTGGAAGCTGCCGAAGCCCGGACACGGCGATATGCAGGACGGTTTATAAAACGCGGGAAATCGGCAGAACGGAAGATTACTCGATTGCCCGTCGCGGCAGCTTATTTTTGAAAAAGGTCATGCCGACGAAATCCGCCTTCCCGCCCCCGACCGCTTGAAAATGTCCCGTTTATAACCTGTATTCCCGCATCACTGATACTTTTCAGCCTGCATGTTGAAGATCTGTGCATATTTCCCGCCGGCTTCCATCAATTCGGAATGAGACCCCTCTTCGATTATTTTTCCGCCGTCAAACATATATATTTTGTCCATTGCGCATGTCGTCGACAGCCGATGCGATATGATGATCACGGTCTTTTCCTTCGAGTGCTTTGCAAGATTAATACTGAGATCGTGTTCCGCCTTCGGATCGAGAGCGGCAGAAGGCTCATCCATTATTATTACATCAAAAGGAGATGCAAAGATTCGGGAAATGGCGACCTTCTGCGATTCTCCGCCGGACAGATTGACACCGTCTTTGTAAAACTCTTTTGTCATTTCGGAACAGATCCCGTCGGGCAATGTCTGCAACTTGCTTTCAAAGCAAGCGTTTTCCAATGCATACCGTATTCTGCTTTCGTCGGATTCTTCGAATTTGTCACGCAGAACATTTTCGGAAAGCGGCAGCGCAAAAATCCGGTAGTCCTGCAAAACAACGCCTATTCTCGAATGTATGGAGGCACTGTCAAACTCTTCAATGCTTTTTCCGTTGTACAGGATCTCACCCTGCTCGGGATTGTAAAGGTGTAAAAGCAGATTGATCAATGTGCTTTTGCCGGCTCCGTTGTATCCGACGATTGCGATCTTTTCACCGCGATTGATCTTCATGCTTATGTTGTTCAGAACAGTTTTGCCGGGCACATATCCGAAGGATACATTTTTCAGCTCCATAGACTGAAACGCAGGAGCGGCTATGTCCCCCGAACGCACGGCGGAGCAATATGACATATACTTTCTTATCTGCCCGATATACAGACCGTGCTGACTGTATTTCAGAAATAAATCTATTACACCCTGTATGCGGTAGCGGAGAGACCAAAATGCGGTAAAAGCAACTGCCAGCGATGCCATTCCCAATGTCTTTTGAACGATTATCTGATAAAATAAAATTCCGTATACGATGGGCTGCATAATACCGGACAGCAGGTTGAACGGGATAATGTATTTCAGCAGCTTTGAATTGTACTTAATATGTGTATCCTTGATTTGCTTTTGGTTTTCGGTGTACTTTTCGGAGAGAATCTCCGAAACGCGGCTTGTGCGCATATCCTTCGCATAATCGGGGGTGTTGAATAATGACTCGTAATAGGCGTTCTTTCGATTAAGCGGAGTCAAAGCAAGCTTTCGCTTCAGGTCGGATTTTATCCAAAATCTTTGCAGAACAATATGCAGAATACTTGTCAGCACGGCGACGATCGCAAGAACGGGGCTCACCGATGCCATAACTCCCGAGGAAATAACGAAAGCGAGAACATGCTGAAAAGTGTTCGAAATGCTGTCGACAACTCCCGCCAGCTGAGAGTCGCATTCGCTCATCGCCCAGACAAAATCGTTGTAAAACTCCGGATTGTTGTAGCAGTCCAAATCAAGCTCCGCATTCTTTTCAAACAGGATTCTGTTTACGCCGTACTGCAGGCGGGCGCGCAGCTTCGGTCTGAATACGCTTGTGTACCATTGCGACCAGAATTGATATAAAACCGTCAGTATAAGCATAATTCCGACGATCCGAAGAATTTCGGAGAAATCTCCGTCCTCAAACAGCGCATTATAAAAGATCTGTGTAAAAACGACCGCTGCCGATCCCCATATTCCCAAAAGGATCCCGTACACGATTTCCAACAGGAGATAATGCGGAGAACACGTCCAGATAAGTTTCAATGCGTACCGTATATTGCTTACGGTACCGTGGTTGTTTTTCATTGCAGTTTGTCCTCTCGTTTTGACCTTCTTTTCGTCATTTTACGCCGTAATTCTGCGCCTGTATTCTGAACAGTTCCGCATATTTTCCGTTTTTCTCAATGAGCTCGGTATGAGATCCTTCTTCGGCAAGACAGCCGTTTTCGATAAACAGGATGTGATCCGCGGCTTTTGCGGAGGACATTCTGTGAGAAATATAGATCACTGTGTTATCGCCGCACGATTCGGTAATGTTTTTATACATTTCGGCTTCGGAAACGGGATCAAGGGCAGACGACGGCTCGTCAAGAATCAGAATGGGACTTCCTTTTGCGAAAACATGCGCCAACGCCAATTTTTGATATTCTCCTCCGGACAGCACCTCGCCGTCCGCGTCAAATTCCTTTCCGACCGTGGTGTCGATTCCTTTTTCCATCTTGCCGACGCGTTCCTTGAATCCGCTTTTACATAATGCCGATTCAACAATGATGTCGTCGCCGTCACGCTCATTTCTCAACAAAATATTTTCTTTTACACTCATTGAAAAGCTATGGTAGTCCTGAAGGAGAGTGGCATACATATCACGGTACGATTTAAGATTCAGCTCTGTGATTTCCGTTCCGTTCAGGCAAATGCTTCCGTCTGTAGGATCGTAAAGCCGCAGAAGAAGCTTTACCAAAGTGGACTTTCCGGCACCGTTTAACCCGACTACGTCTACTTTTTCTCCTTTTTTCAAATGAAAAGACAGATGCTTTAAGGTATCATCCGCGGCTCCGTCGTAACGGAATGACACGTCTTTGAAAACAATATCTCCGTTTTCCGCGGTATAACCGTGACTGCTGCTTTCTATGGAGGATTTGTAGTTCAAAAAGGTTTTAACGTTGCTTACAAACAATGCGTTTTCACGAAAGGCACTTAAGACACCGATCAATCCCTGCATTGCGTAGTTCATGTCGCTGATCGCTTTGACAACAATAATACAGTCTCCCATTTGAATGCTTTTGCTTATCAGCATCCGGTATGCGACATACAGCAGAATGAACAGGTTGGAGAACAGCTCGCTGTAGACACTCTGAATAAAGCCCAGCACGGCGCACTTCATTCCCTCGGATTTATAAAGCGTAATACTGTTGTCCACTGCGTCCTTAAATCTTGCCAATATGGGTGCCGAAATATTTGATACGCGCATTTCCTTGGCATATTCCGGTCTGAAAAACGTGCGCACGCAATAATCCTTCTGCCTGTTATATTCGGTTTGTTTGCCGTACATCCTAAATTCTGTTTTTGATTTCTTTCCGTTGATAAACAACGAAAAAACAGGCGCAAGGAAAAACAGAAAAACTACCGGATCGATAAGATATGAAAGGACACCCAAGCTGCACAGCGCGGTAATCGACGTGATCAGACCGGATATCATGCTCAGGGCAGCTTCCGCACGGGGAATACACTGAGCGGCGGCAATGGTGAAATCTTTGTAAAATTGCGTGTCTTCGTAGCATCGGAGATCGCAATCCAGAGCCTTTTGAAGAAACATCCGCTTTATACCGCATCCGATTTTGTAATTGAATACCGGTTCCGATTTTGCGGTCAGAACTGCGGTTATCACGTTGTACGAAATGTTTATTGCTATGTATATCATTAAATATTTACAGACATCAAGGTAAGAACTCCCCGATGCCGCAAGGCTGATCGCATGACCGATAAAGAACAGCTCTGCCGTCCCCAAAATTCCGTCCGCAAAGGAACGCAGAAAGCTGTAAACTATCTTGAACGGGCAATGCTTCCATATAAGAGAAACAGCAAAAGAATTGTTTCTGACAATTTCCTTCAAAGAACCCGCGTTCTTCTTTTTCATATGATTTCCTCTGTTCTCGGCTTTCTTTCCGGCATAATCCCGGCATTTTTTTGCGGTGACGATCCTGCTTTGAATAGGTCCTTATCTCACCGCTCCCGACGAAAAACTCATATTTTCATGGCGCTTCCTTCGGTAAAACCGAACGCTGTTAAAACGCTGATGCTTACGGCTTCGACTGCCTCAAAGAGAAAAACGGCACATAGGAAAAACCGCCGCAACGCCCGTAAATATAGGCGTTGCGGCGGTTTTCGCCGTTTTGCGATTGGTGGAGACAACTGGAATCGAACCAGTGACCTCTTGCATGTCAAGCAAGCACTCTAACCAGCTGAGCTATGCCTCCGAAGTCTGCCGAACACAAAATATTATAGCACAGCCTGAAAAGAAATGCAATAGCAAAAACAAAATTTATACGAAATTTTACCTCCGCTTACTTCTTAGCCGCACACTGCGGAAATATAAGCCCCGATCGGCGCATCCTCGGCGGAGATTTTGCTCCCCAGGCGAGTGCGCGCCGTCTTTATCTTCGGCAAAACGCCGAACGGGATTCCCAAAATGCAAGGCAGAGCGCGGAAGAGCGCTCTGCCTGTGGAGCTGATGCGGAATCAGAAATCGAAGTATATAAACGGATTGTATGAGCCGAGCGCGAGCTGAACGGACGAGAGCACGAGAAGCACTATGAGTACGAAATCCGCGGTGCAGTATACGGCGCCGCGCAAAGCGAGCTTTGTGCACGAGCTTTCAAGCTTGTTTTTCAGCCACGGTATGATCGGCGCGGAGAAGAGCACCGCGAAGATCAGCGTGACAAAGAATACGGTGCTTACGCCTGACTGCTGAAGGAGCACGGGGGACGGAACCGTGTCGTTGCCGTAAAGCCCGGACGCGCCGAACATCGAGCCGATAAAGGAGAGCGCATCGGAAACGCTGTCGCAGCGGAAGATCACCCATCCGCATATGATCATGAGCATCGCATAGATGTGCGATATGACGTGGGATTTCTCGAGCAGCTTCCGAAGAAGAAATTTCTCGACGACGAGAAGCACTCCGAAGTAGAGTCCCCATGCGACGTAATGCCATGCGGCACCGTGCCAAAGTCCCGTGAGAAACCATACGATAAAAACATTACGCAGCCATTTTATAACTGAACAGCGGCTTCCGCCGAGCGGAATATATACATAATCCCGGAAGAACGTCGACATCGTGATATGCCAGCGGCGCCAGAATTCCGTAACCGAACGGGAGATATAGGGGTAGTTGAAGTTTTCCGGATAATTGAAGCCCATCATGCGACCCATTCCGATCGCCATGTCGGAGTATCCCGAGAAGTCGAAGAATATCTGGAACGTGTATGCGATTATTGCAATCCATGTGCCGAGCACACCGAGCGATGACGCGGGATTTTCAAACAGGGGATCGGCGACCGCCGCCATGGTGTTTGCGATCAGCACCTTTTTCGCAAGTCCGCATATAAGCTTGCGTGCGCCGGAGGCGAAGCCGTTGAGATTTTCCGTGCGGCAGTCGAGCTCACGCGCTATGTCCGAATAACGGACCACGGGACCCGCGATGAGCTGCGGAAACATCGCAACATAGGCGCCGAAATAGATAAAGTTTTTCTGCGGCGTTATCGTTCCGCGATAGACGTCGAGCGAATACGACATCGTCTGGAAGGTGTAGAACGATATACCGACGGGAAGTGCAAGAGAGAATACGGGGATCGAAAGATGAAATACGGAGTTGACCGTCTGCGTGAAAAATCCGAGATACTTGAAAACTCCGAGAAGCGCGAGATTTCCGACCATCGACACGCAGAGAAAGGCTTTCTTCTTTCCGTTTTTTCCCTGACGGTCGGCGGAATATATCATCCGTCCGCAGACATAGTCGAGTACGGAGGAATAGATCATGAGGACAATGTATACCGGCTCTCCCCACGCATAGAAAATGAGCGACATGAAGAAAAGGACGGTGTTCTTTCCGCGGAGCCCGAAAAATTTGCCCGCCGCAAGATAAAGTATGAAAAAGAGCGGCAGAAACCCGAACAGAAAAGTCTGACTTGCGAATATCATCAGTCGTTGCCTCCCGTCGTTTCTATTCCGTTGAGTGCATCGCCGTACAGATTCAGCACCGCGCGGCTCGACATCTCGAGTATGACGACATCGGTGATGCCGTTTTCGTTTATGTAGTCCGAATAATTTATGTCTTCGGGAGTCGTGCTGTCGACGTAACGTACATACGTTTTGTCAAAGTGAGAGGCGATTGCTTCGGCGACACAGGTTGAGAACGAATCCCCGATGAAGAGCAGATTGCGTCCGGTGTTGTTTTCGGGATATTCGATCGTCTCTGCTATGCGGTAGAAATTCATGAAATGGTTGTAGCTTTTCTTCTTGTTGTAGCTTCCTTCCGTGTAACGCTTGAGAAGCTCGTAAAATTCCGTCTTTCCGCCGTAGGGGACCTGCCTGTTGATCTTCAGATCGTGCTCGGGCAGCCCGAGATCGAGAACACCGAAATTATCGTAAAGGTCGTAATTGTTTATCGCAAGATCGAGCGAGCCGTACAGCGGAACGCCGAGATCGTAATCCTTTACGACGGCGCGCGCTTCGCCGAAGTTTTCGTATTTCGACTGCATCATCGAAACGATCGAAAGATATCCTTCGTAGCTTCCGTATCTGTTCCAGTGGTGGTCGGTGAGGAAGTATTTTTCAACCTTGTCGTATACGGTGTTGATCTTCGTATACGAGAAATTCACCTTGTCGGAAAGAGAGGACTTGAACGTGTCGAAGAGATCGGCGGTCGATTCGGCGGGGAATATCTGTTTCCCGAGCTCGGTATCCTCAAGCCCGACCGGAATGTAGAGATAGAGATTTATGTCGGGGCGCGCCTCGGCGAGCGCGTTTATCTTTTCCGCCTGCTTGGTGACATTGCGCTTCAGGGATTTTCTGTTTGCGGAGGGGACACGGCAGAGAAACTCAAAGCTGTCTCCGTTGTCGCCGTCCGCGTTAACGCGGTAAAATCGGTGAAGATTATCGCTTGTGACGTAGGAGGCATTGTAGCTGAAATTCACGTCCTTGCGCGGGTCCTCGGTTTCTGCCGGATCATCTCCCGAGGTGTCGGGTGCGTCCGCTTCTGCGGACGCCGGAATGCTGCAGGAGTCTGCGGAAAGCATGATTTTGTTGCCCCAGCGTCCGAGACTGTCGGAAACGGGAGTGTTCAGCGTATTCGTAAGCCCGGAGACAAACGAGGTTATCGGAACATATCCGGGGACGTAGTTTATGTATACGTCGTTTACGACCCGCTTTCCTTCCTCGACTCCGTTGAAAATACGGGCGTAGAGGCTGTCGCCTTCATACGTCTTTTCGGGCTTGATTATGTTGCCGACATTTGCAACGCTTATTATCCCGTTTTTCGAAAGGACGTAAGAGAGCGGAGCGGAAATGAATACAGCGAGAATGAATACCGTGAAAATTCTGGTAAAGATTTTGTTGTTCATATTGCTCTCCGTTTTGCCGCGCGGCGGCGTTTATTTGCGTCGGCGCACTTCATATTTCGTGCCGCTTTATACTATGAAGAAAAGAATCATGAACATGTGCATTATGCTTCCGAAAACGACGAACAGATGGAATACCGAATGTATGTATCTTCTGCGGCTCTTCTTCCCGAGAAGGTAGAGCACGGAGCCGACGGTGTAGAATACTCCGCCGCCGATGAGAAATACGCATCCCCATACTCCGATTGCAAGGTATGTCAGCTTCGCGCAGAGCACGATCATCCACCCCATTCCGAGATAGCATATCATCGAGAAGCGCTTGAACATTGCAAGGTCGATCGAATTGAGAGTGATTCCGAGAGCGGCAAGCCCCCAGATTACGCCGAAAACGGTCCATCCGACCCACGCTTTCTGAGAGCGGAGCGAGCAGAGCGCGATCGGAGTGTACGTTCCCGCGATGAGAAGAAATATCGAGCAGTGATCGATCACCTGAAATACTTTTTTCGCTTTGAGACGCGGGCTGAGACCGTGGTATATGCTCGACATGGTGTACAGTATCACCATCGCGGCACCGTATATTGAACACGAAACCACGCCCCACACGTTGCGGTGCAGTGCGGCAAACACGACACACAGAACAAGCGCGCATATTCCGACCGCGCCTCCGACTATGTGGGATACCATATTGAAAATCTCTTCGCCCTTCGTGTAATCGGGAAGCGTTCTGTCGTTAAGCTTTGTTCTTTTCATGCCGTGTAAGACTGCCTTTCGGATCGGTTATTTTTTATATTATAACATATTGTATTTCGGAAAACAATAATTGCTTTATAAAATATTCACATGAACCTGTACGCTTATGTGCGAAAATCTGTCGAACCCTACCTTGTGAACTCGAAGTGAACGGCGGACGGCGATTCGGTATCCCGATAAGGCTTCGCACATCCGCCGGCGCAGTCCGAACGGAACGCAGGAACACCGCGCTTGTTTTTTCGCCACATCGGTTAAAATTTTAATATCCGTATAAATTTTCATTTAATGCAAACAATATTACGGCAAGATGAGCTTGTAAAAATGATTTAACAGATACAGCGGAGAAAAGGCTTCACATCATGTGAAGATCGAACGGAGCATTTTTCCTTCCGCGAAAAAAACAAAGAAAGGTATCGTAAAAATGAAAGCTACCGGTATTGTCAGACGTATAGACGATCTCGGAAGAGTCGTTATTCCCAAAGAAATAAGACGCACGATGCGTATCCGCGAGGGCGACCCGCTCGAAATATATACGGACCGCGAGGGCGAGGTCATATTCAAAAAATACTCTCCGATCGGGGAGCTGGCGGTGTTTGCCGTGCAGTACGCGGAAACTCTTCATAAGACCTGCCAGCTTGCGATCGTGATATGCGACCGCGACGCGGTGGTTGCCAGCGCCGGAGTTCCGAAGAAGGATTACGGCGACAGGAAAATAAGCGCGGAATTTGAGGACTTGATCGAAAAGAGAAGCTTTTTCGCATCGAAGGACAGCTCCGAAAAGATATGCATTACCGAAGGCGCGGATACCTTCGTAAGCTGCGCAATGCCGATCATCGCCGAAGGAGATATCGCCGGCGCGGTCGCTTCGGTAATATCCGACCGCGATCAGAGAGTATGTGCCGAGGACATCGAGGAAAAACTGATACAGACCGCGGCGCTGTTTCTCGGAAAGCAGCTCGAAAGCTGAATAATTCGGGAATACGGTATCGGAGCAGTCCGCATAAAGGCGGGCTGCTCCGGCGTTTTGCCGGATATACGGCTTTACGCCGCGGACTATTCTGCAGTATCGGTCATGCAGCCGCGCGTCCGCCGCACGACGATTTAATTTCGCGCATATTCAAAAAACGGTTGAACTTGCGCGTGAGCGGTGGTATAATATAAACGGATTTTGCCGTCGGTATGACAGTACGGGAGGAATACAATGCTTGATTTTATAAGGGTTGCCGCCGCCGTTCCGGACGTTGCGGTCGGAAACGCTGCGGAGAATACGGACCGCATAATCGAAAAGGCCGCCGAGGCTGAGAATAAATCCCCGCAGCTTACCGTTTTTCCGGAGCTTGCGCTGACCGGATATACCTGTGCCGACCTCTTCTTTCAGCAGACCCTTCTTCGTTCCGCGAGAGAGGGACTGAAAAAGATCGTTTCGTGCAGTGAAGCCTTTTCTTCAGTGATCGCGGTGGGACTTCCTCTTGAAATACACGGCGCGCTTTATAACTGCGCCGCCGTGATATACCGCGGACGTCTTTACGGAATTGTGCCGAAAACGTATATCCCCACATATAATGAATTTTACGAGAAGCGGTGGTTTACTCCGGGATCGCGCCTCGGCAGCGTTTCGCTCACCTCCGCGGAACTCGGAATCGGAGAACTTCAGGCGGAAAGTATCCCCGCGGGGCGCGATCTCATATTTGATACCGGAATGTTTCGCTTCGGCGCCGAAATATGCGAGGATCTTTGGGCGACGGTGTCTCCCGGAAGTCTGCTTGCGCTCGGCGGAGCGGAGGTTATAATAAATCTTTCGGCGAGCAACGAGACGATCTCGAAGCGCCGCTACCGCCGTTCGCTCGTACAGCAGCAGTCGGCGTCTCAGCTCGGCGCATATGTCTATGTTTCCGCGGGCTGCACGGAATCGACGACCGATCTTATTTTCTCGGGACACACCCTTGTCTGTGAAAACGGCAGAGTCCTTGCGGAGAACACGAAGACCGTCGATACCGACTATATCCTTTACAGCGACATCGACCTCGGAAAGCTTCGTGCCGACAGGATCAAAATAAAGACATTTTCCGACTGCGCGGAGCAGAACACATCCGCGTCCTCGTTCAGAACCGTTTCGATTCCGTGCGCATTTTCCGCGGGGTGTGACCTTTCGTTCTATCCGGTGAGAAAGCTTCCGTTCGTTCCCGACGTGAAACGTGACCGTGCACAGCGATGCATGAATATTTTCGAAATGCAGGTGATGGGGCTTAAAAAGCGCATGGACGTAACGGGCGCACGTCCGGTCATCGGCGTGTCAGGAGGGCTTGATTCCACGCTTGCACTGCTCGTTTGCACAGAGGCGGCGCGCCGTGCGGGAAGGGCCCTCACCGATGTCGTCGGTATTACGATGCCGTGTTTCGGCACGACGGGACGTACATACAACAACTCGCTAGCACTAATGAAAAGCCTCGGCATCACCGCGCTTGAGATCCCGATAAAAAAGGCGGTTGAGCAGCATTTCTCCGATATCGGACACGATCCCGACAAATTCGATCTTACCTTTGAAAATTCGCAGGCGAGAGAACGTACTCAGGTGCTTATGGACTACGCCGGAAAGATCGGCGGATTTGTAGCGGGAACCGGAGACCTCAGCGAGCTTGCGCTCGGATGGTGCACATATAACGCGGATCACATGAGTATGTACGGCGTCAACTGCGGAATCCCGAAAACGCTCGTCCGCTGGATGATCGACAGCATAATGGAATACGACATATTCAGAAGCAGCAGCGATATCCTCCGCGATATTCTCGATACGCCCATCAGTCCGGAGCTTCTTCCGCCCGACGAAAACGGCGAGATCGCGCAGCAGACCGAGGATATCGTCGGACCGTATGCGCTCCACGATTTCTTCCTCTATTACGTTCTCAGATACGGATTTGAGCCGGAGAAGATATTTGCGCTTGCCTGCCGCGCGTTCGAAAACGATTTCAAGCCCGACGTGATCAAAAAGTGGCTCGTGACGTTCTACCGCCGATTCTTCACTCAGCAGTTCAAGCGAAGCTGCCTGCCGGACGGCGTGAAGATCGGAAGCATCTGCCTCTCTCCGCGCGGAGATTGGCGTATGCCGAGCGACGCAACAGCCGCGCTGTGGCTCCGTCAGTCTCAGTCCCTTGAGGTGTGCAATTGAACGGCGCGCCGAAAAAAATACAGTGCTTTTGTCCGCAGACGGTCGCCGTCTGCGGACTTTTGTATATCCGGATGCACGTCGGCGGAGAAGCAAAAAAGCGTTTTGCCCAAGCGGAGAAGTACGCGCCATGCGTATAAAACCGACTTTTGCGTGACGATAATATATCACGGAAAATTTCCGATACATTATCTTAAAGGAGAAAAGTCATGGCGAATACGGGGAAGTACGCGGGGAGCGAAACCGAGAAGAATCTTTACGCGGCGTTTGCCGGTGAGACTCAGGCGAGGAGCAAGTACACCTATTTTGCGTCGGTTGCAAAAAAGCAGGGATTCGAGCAGATCGCCGAGCTGTTTCAGCGGACCGCGGATAACGAGAAGGAGCACGCGAAGCTGTGGTTTGAGGAGCTCGGCGGTCTCGGGGATACGGCGGATAATCTTCTGAACGCGGCGGAAGGCGAGAATTACGAGTGGACCGATATGTACGCATCGTTTGCGGAGACGGCGGAAAGGGAAGGCTTTCGCGCTGTTGCGGCGAAGTTCAGACTTGTCGCGGAGGTCGAAAAGCATCACGAGGAGCGCTACCGCAAGCTCCTTCGTAATGTGGACAGCGCGTCCGTTTTTGATAAAAGCGAGGTCAAGGTCTGGGAATGCCGCAACTGCGGACATATCGCGGTCGGAATGTCCGCGCCCGAGATATGCCCGGTCTGCCTTCATTCTCAGGGCTTTTTCGAGCTCAAAAGCGAAAACTACTGATAAAATCCGACACGTTTTTTCGGTATTCGGCGGAATACGCAAAAATATTATTCGTGACGCGCCGTGCTTGACAAGATGAACTTACTGTGATATAATCATTAACGTCTTTGGAACTGACGGATTGAAGTGGGCGCTGCACGGAGCGAGAATTGTTTCGAACTTACCGTTTAGGCACACTTATCGTGGGATAAGTGTGCCTTAGTTTTGATTCCGGAAGCCTTCGGCTTATCCGTAACGCCGCAAAAAGGCGGCGCGGAATTTTCGCCGGGAATCATTCCGGGATATTTCAAATCATTGTCGGCAACCAATCAAATATATATTTCGGAAAGGGAAAAGATTTATGAAAAACAGTAACGCAGAACAAAAAAGCTCGTTCTGGAACAGAAAGTTCCGGTACAATGAAATGGGGTCGTCACCGAGAACAGAGGTGATTGCGGGATTGACTACCTTCCTCGCAATGGCATACATACTTGTCGTAAACTCCGGAATGTTTGCAACTCTCGGCGTGGTATCGTTCGACGCCATGTATGTTACGACGGCGCTTTCCGCCATCATAGGAACGGTGCTTATCGGTCTTCTTTCCAATTTGCCGCTTGCGCAGGCTCCCGGAATGGGACTCAATGCGTTCTTTGTGTATACGGTATGCCTTACTCTCGGCTTTTCCTACGCAAACGCGCTTGTGTTCGTGCTTATCGACGGACTTATTTTCGTGCTGCTGACCGCAACCGGACTTCGCAAAATTATTTTCGAAGCCATTCCGCCTGTCGTTAAGACTGCAATCCCCGCGGGAATCGGTCTGTTTATCGCTTTCCTCGGTCTTCAGGATGCGAAGCTTGTCATTCCCAGCGAATCGACCGGCGTTACGCTTGCGTCGTTCAACTTCATCGGCAGTGCGGATTGGGCGTCCGTTATGCCGCTGATCGTTGCCGTATTCTCTCTTCTGCTCATCGCAGTTCTGGCATATAGAAACATCAAAGGCTCCATTCTTTGGGGAATACTCGGCGGAACCGCACTGTATTACATCCTCGGCTTTACGGTGGATGGCTTCTACGATACCTTTGCCGAGACTTTCACGTTTGATCCCATCAAGCCGTTCACTGCATTTGCCTCCGAATCCTTCGGAAAGGTATTCACCGAGGGATTTGATTTCTCGGCATATCTCGGCACGGAAGGACATTCAGTCGGCGGACTTGTCATTCTTTTTATAACGACGGCGCTTGCATTCTGCATGGTGGATATGTTCGATACACTCGGAACTCTGTACGGCGCATGCCGCGGCGGCGATCTGCTCGTAAAGAACGATAGGGGCGAGCTTGAGGTTCCGAATATGAACAAGGCGATGATGGCTGACGCGATCGCAACCTGTACCGGAGCGGCGCTCGGCACGTCCACGGTAACGACCTTCGTCGAGTCCTCCGCCGGAGTTGCTGCGGGAGGAAAGACCGGTCTTACCTCTCTCGTCACATCCGCCGCATTTGTGGCCGCACTTTTCTTCGCTCCGCTTGCAAAGCTGATTCCCGCTTTTGCGTACGGTGCCGCCCTCATCTATGTCGGCGTTCTTATGATGGGAAGCGTCAAGGATATCGATTGGAAGGATGTTTCCTCTGCGGTTCCCGCTTTCCTTACCCTTGCAATGATGCCGTTTACCTATAACATTTCCTACGGAATCGCTTTCGGACTTCTCTCCTATGTCGTGATCAAGGTGTTCGCAGGAAAGATCAGGGAAGTAAAGGTCGGCACATGGGTAATCACCGTGCTGTTCCTTGCGATGTTCTTCCTCACGCACTGAGCATCTCTGCAATCTGCGGAAAGATCGCAGTGCCCCGGACCTGTCCGGAATAAAATTGATAAAAGCGGCGGCTTTCTTCGAAAAAGCCGCCGCTTTTACGACTTTACCGCGAGTTTTTTCCCAATCTCCGCGCGATACCGCAACGGATTTTCCCGATCGGCATTACGGCGCACCTGCAAGGTTCGGATGCGCCGACGGCTTTGCGCCGGAAGTCTGCGTACTTCAGATAAGCGCCGGATTTCGCCGCCTCTGCTCCGGACATTTCCCCGAAACGCACCGCATTGTCGAAAATATCGGTCCTTATATCAAAAAACTCAAAAAAACGCAAATAAACGGCGCATATCCGTAGATTTTAAAAGCGGATTGTGCTATACTTATTGTGAGTGATTCCGTATAGGGGGATATATGAACCTACTTCATATGAAATACGCCGTAACCATCGCAGAAACGAAGTCGATCAATAAGGCAGCGGAAAAGCTTTATGTTGGTCAGTCCGCATTGAGCCGCGCGGTCAAAGAGCTTGAGACCTCGCTTGGGGCTGCGGTTTTTGAGCGCAGTTCGAAGGGGATGACTCTCACTCCGAGCGGAGAGGAATTCATCCGACGTGCGCGAAGCATACTCGAGCAGGTGGACAGCATGGAAAATATGTTCCGCGGCGGCGGGAAGGAGCGGAAACGCTTTTCCGTCTCTGTGCCGCACGCTGATTATATCGCCGAAGCCTTTGCGCTTTTTTCGGGATGGGCCGACGGAAAAATCCATGCCGATCTGTTTTTCAGGGAGGCAGATACGGCTCAGACGGTGAAAAGCGTGATCCGTGAGGAATGCGCTCTCGGAATAATCAGATATGAGGCAAAACGGGACAGGGAATACAAAAGCTTTCTCGATTCAAAAGAGCTTGATTATGAGCTTATCTGTGAATTCTCTCCGACGGTGATAATGAATTCGGCATCCCCGCTTGCAGATTCGGAGAGCGTCACGCGCGAAGAGTTGCTGGAGCTTGCCGAGGTCGTATACACGGACAGATATGATTCGCCTGATGCCCCGCCGTTTCCTGCGGAGCGCGATAATGTTGAATCCGCGGACGGCGAGCGTAGATATATACACGTTTTCGACCGCGCGGCAGTTCTTTCGATCCTTTCTTCAAATCCGTATGCGTTTGCGTGCACGTCCCCCGTGCCGAAAGATGTCCTTGAAAAATACGGACTTGTGCAGAAAAAATGTACCGATGACACCGCGCTCTTCAAGGATGTCCTTATCCACAGAAAGGATCACTGCCTTTCCGAATTCGACCGATTGTTCATAGAACGGCTTGTCGGCGTGAAGCGCGAGACCTTATAATAAAAACGGCATTTTTGCCGTACAGATAAAGAAAGGGGCTTCCGCCGCGGAAGCGTACAACGAAAAATGAAATGGCTTATTGCATCCGATATTCACGGCAGTGCTTCGTGCTGCCTCCGACTGCTCGACAGATTTGACGCGGAGGGCGCCGACCGGCTTCTCCTTCTCGGAGATATCCTTTATCACGGACCGCGGAACGATCTTCCGGAGGAATATGCTCCGAAAAAGGTGATCGCCATGCTCAACGCCGTGAAAGAACGCATTATGTGCGTCAGAGGCAACTGCGAGGCGGAGGTCGATCAGATGGTGCTCGATTTTCCCGTGCTTGCGGATTACGCGGTGATAGACCTCGGCAAGTCGGCGGTATACGCCACGCACGGTCATGTGTATAACGAATCGAACGTGCCGCCGCTCTGCAAAGGGGATATTCTTCTGAACGGACATACGCATATACCGAAATGCACGGAGTACGAAACCTATGTTTACATGAACCCGGGCTCCGTGTCGATCCCTAAGGAGGGGAGCGTCCGCTCCTATATGACCCTTGAAAACGGGCACTTTCTCTGGAAAAAGCTCGACGGCGGAGATATAACCGACAGTTTTGAGATCGGGTAAAACGCAAAACAAACGCGCGCCCCGGCACGGGAATTTATTTCGCACACGGGTATATCGATAAAAGCAATACCGATATGCAAAAGAGGCAATTCCCAAGAGCATGAACCCCTGATATAATATAAGCGGTAAAATTGAAAGACTGTGTCCGACGGAGGTGTCACTTTGAAGGAATCGGATGTATCGCGCGCAACTCTCGGAAGAATTCCCGCGTACCTTGAGTACGTCAGGGGACTTTCGCCGCAGACGCATACCGTTTCGGCAACGAATATTGCAAAAGGTCTCGGACTCGGAGAAGTGCAGGTGAGAAAAGATCTCGGAGTGCTGTGCGGCTCGGGAAAGCCGAAGGTCGGGTATGTGACCGAAGAGCTGATAAAGAGCCTTGAAAGCTTCCTCGGCTGCAGTGACGGCGGAACGGTCATAATAGGCGCAGGCAAGCTCGGACGCGCGCTTCTCGATTACGGCGGATTTGAAAAATTCGGGATGTCCGTGCTTGCGGCATTTGACGTAAACGTTTGTACGGATATGCTTTCCCCGAAGGGGAAGCCCATACTTTCGATGGGAAAGCTCGCCTCCTTCTGCGCGGATCACGATGTCAGGATCGGAGTGATAGCCGTACCTGAGGAAGCCGCGCAGCAGGCGTGTAATGCGCTCTGCGATAACGGGATACGGGCGATATGGTGCTTTGCGCCGTGCCGGCTGTATACTCCGCCGGATACCGTTGTGCAGTATGAAAACATGGCTCTTTCGCTTGCGCATCTCAAAATGCAGATAAACAGGCAGCAGGGCGAGTGAGAATGAAAGGAATTTTCCGAAAATGAATTTTGACAGAATTATTGCCGTAAGAAACGATAAAACGGTGTACCGCGACGGCGAATGCTGCATGAAGGTGTTCAACGCGGACTACTATTCGAAGGCTGACGTTCTGAACGAGGCGCTCAATCAGGCGAGAGCTGAGGAGACCGGGCTGAAGATTCCGAAGGTGCTTGAGGTCGTTCTCGACGGCGGAAAGCTCATGATTGTTTCGGAGTACATAAAGGGAAAGACTCTTTCGGAACTCATGGAGGAAGAGCCGGAGCGAAAGGACGAATACCTCGAAAAGCTCGTTGATATTCAGCTCGAGATGCATTCGAAGACCTGCCCGCTTCTCATAAAGCTGAGAGACAGAATGAGCAGAAAGATAAATATGGCTGATCTTCCCGCGACAAAGCGGTACGATCTTTACACAAGACTTCAGGCGATGCCGAAGCACAGCAAGGTGTGCCACGGAGACTTCAATCCTTCGAATGTGCTGATCTCCGAGGACGGAGAGCCGTACATTCTCGACTGGTCGCACGCGACGCAGGGCAACGCCGCCGCCGATGCCGCGAATACATATCTGATGTTTCTCCTTGACGGAGACGAAACGGGCGCGGACAAGTATCTTTCGCTTTTCTGCGAGAAAAGCAAAACGGCGGAAGAGTATGTGCGCCGCTGGATCCCGATCGTTGCCGCGACCCGCAGCGTGGAGTGCGGGGATAGTGCAAGGGATATGCTAAACGGCTGGATAAGCGAAAACTGAAACCGAAAAATCCCGCCGCGGGCGGAAAAACGAAATAGAAATAAAAAATACGGAAAGGGTTTACCATAATGAAAATCACAGTTTGTATCGGATCCTCATGTCACATCAAAGGCTCGCGTCAGGTCGTCGAGCGTCTCCAGAATCTCATTCACGAGAACTCCCTTAACTCAAAGGTCGATCTTGCGGGAACCTTCTGCATGGGCAAATGTCAGGAGGGCGTCTGCGTTACCGTTGACGGCGAATTCCACTCCGTCTCGCCCGAGACGGTCGACGAGTTCTTCAACGATAACGTGCTTGCAAAGGTAGGCTGACATGGTCGTACAGATTTGCGTCGGTTCCTCCTGCCATCTTAAAGGCTCGGAGCGGCTTGTCGGTCTTTTTCAGAATGCGATTGCGGAGAGGGGACTCGAAAACGAGATCACCCTTGCCGGAAGCTTCTGCGCGGGAAAATGTAACCGCGAAGGCGTTACGATCACGGTTGACGACGAAATATTCGTCGGAGTTACTCCCGATAATTTCAATACGTTTTTCGAAGATAAAATATTGAACAAAATATCTGCCGGAGGAAATTGAAACAGTGGATTGCCTTACACTGAAAAAATCGAACTGTAAGAACTGTTATAAATGTATACGTCACTGCCCCGTTAAATCCATCCGCTTTTCGGGAAATCAGGCGTACATAATAGGAAACGAATGCATCATGTGCGGTCATTGCTTTGTTGTATGTCCTCAGGACGCAAAGCAGATCGTGGACGAGACCGAGAAGGTAAAGGTTCTGCTCCAGAGCGGCGATCCCGTGATAGTAAGTCTTGCGCCTTCATTTGTCGCAAATTATGAGGGCGTCGGTATTGAGTCCATGCGCGAAGCGCTCAAAAAGCTCGGCTTCTTCGATGCCGAGGAGACCGCGATCGGCGCAACGATCGTAAAAAACGAATACGAAAGAATGATCGACGAGAACACCCGCGACATTATAATCACATCTTGCTGCCACTCGGTCAATCTTCTTATACAGAAATACTTCCCGGCGGAGCTTCCTTATCTTGCGTCCGTGCTTTCACCCATGCAGGCGCACTGCAAGGATATAAAGAGACGCTTTCCCGAGGCAAAAACCGTGTTCGTCGGACCCTGCGTCGCAAAAAAGGATGAAGCGCAGTATTATGAGGGAATCGTCGATGCGGTGCTTACGTTCGACGAGCTCACCGCATGGCTCAAGTCCGAAAATATCGAGCTGAAGCAGGAGATAAACGCAAACGGGAACAGCCGCGCGCGCTTTTTCCCGACGACGGGCGGAATACTTAAAACGCTGTCGCACGAGAATCCGAGCTACACATATATGGCGATCGACGGGACGGAAAACTGTATATCCGCGCTCAAGGATATCGAAAGCGGAAAACTGCACCGCTGCTTCATAGAAATGTCCGCCTGTTCCGGAAGCTGCGTCGGCGGTCCCGTTATGGAGAAATTCCACCGTTCGCCCGTCAAGGATTATGTCGCCGTCGCACGCTTTGCGGGAAATCGTGATTTTGAAGTCGATCAGCCCGATGCGCTGTCGCTCCAAAAGACGTTTACGTTCATTGAACGCAAGCTGGAGCAGCCGACGGAGGACGAGATAAGGGAAACACTTCGTCAGATGGGCAAGGTCAAGCCCTCCGATGAGCTCAACTGCGGCTCGTGCGGATACGATACCTGCCGCGAGAAGGCGATAGCCGTATGTCAGGGAAAGGCCGAGATATCGATGTGCCTGCCTTATCTTAAGGACCGCGCCGAAAGCTTCTCCGATACGATAGTGCGCAATACACCGAACGGTCTTATCGTGCTCAACGAGAAACTTGAGGTTCAGCAGATAAACAAAGCCGCGCTGAAGATACTGAACATCAGAAGAGCCTCCGATATTCTCGGAGATCAGGTCGTCCGCATACTCGACCCCGGAGATTTTCTCAACGTGCTCAGCCGCGGAAAGGATATCCACAATAAGCGCATTTACCTCGCGGAATATGAGAAATATGTTGAAGAGACCGTGGTCTACGATAAAGAGGGTCGGCATCTTATCTGCATAATGCGTGATGTTACCGAAGAGGAGCTGCAGCGCGAAAAGAAAGAGGATATCAGCCGGCAGACAGTCGAGATCGCCGACCGCGTCGTCGATAAGCAGATGAGGATTGTTCAGGAGATCGCATCTCTGCTCGGAGAAACCGCGGCTGAAACGAAGATCGCGCTGACAAAGCTGAAGGAGTCGATCAGCGATGAATAATCTTTGTGCCGATATCGGCTGGAAAAGCATCAATCACGAGGGCGAGCAGCTCTGCGGGGATCATGTCGATATAGTGGAGCAGGGCGAAAACTCCACCGTGATCGTCCTTGCCGACGGGCTCGGCAGCGGAGTGAAGGCGAGCATTCTTTCCACGCTCACTTCAAAGATAATCTCCACGATGATGGCGGAGGGGCTTTCCCTTGAGGAATGCGTTTCCACGATTGCCGCAACTCTTCCGATATGCTCGGTTCGCGGTGTCGCATACTCCACGTTTACGGTCATACACCTCATCGACAATACCGTGGCGGAGATAATGCAGTATGACAATCCGTGCGTGATTATGCTTCGTGACGGAAGGAATTACGATTATCCGAAAACCGAGCTGAATATCGACGGAAAGAAGATATACAGCTCGAGCGTGACCCTTCAGGAGGGCGATGTCTTCATTGCGATGAGCGACGGATGCCCCCACGCCGGAATAGGAATAGCCTATAATTTCGGGTGGAAGGTCGAGGAGATAACCGATTTTATGGAGGCTGTCGTGCCCGCGGGATATACTGCAAAAACTCTTTCCACGATGCTTGTGGACGAGTGCAATAAGCTGTACGGCTTTCATCCCGGAGACGACGCGACCGCGTGTGTTGTCCGCGTCCGCCGGAGAGAGCCGATGAACATCCTGTTCGGACCTCCGCGCAACCGCGATGACTGCGACCGGATGATGTCGCTGTTCTTCTCGAAAGAGGGGAAACACATCGTATGCGGCGGAACCACATCATCGATCGCCGCAAAGTACCTCGGAAAGACCGTAAAAACCAGCCTTTCGTTTGAGTCGAGCGATGTTCCGCCGATTGCCGAGATCGAAGGAGTCGATCTCGTCACCGAGGGCGTAATAACGATAAACAGGGTCATCGAATACGCAAAGGATGCCCTCGGCTCAAATGAGCTTTACGAAAAATGGAGTCTCGGACGAGACGGAGCTTCTATGATCTGCCGCCTTCTTTTCGAGGAGGCAACCGATATAAACTTCTATGTCGGACGCGCGGTCAACCCGGCTCATCAGAACCCCGATCTTCCGATAAATTTCAATATAAAGATGAATCTTGTGGAAGAGCTTTCCGAATGCCTGAAGAAAATGGGCAAGAGAATAAAGGTAAGCTATTTCTGATAAGCGCACAACCGTTTTACTTTTTGCAGCCGCACGGCGGCGGGATGGAGATAATAGATGAGAAAATTCGATACCAAGGTCCAGCATCTGAAATACAAGGTCCTGCGCGAGGTCGCAAAGCTTGCGTGGAACGATACACTGCTCGATAACCTGCTTGATATACCTACGACGATCGTGCCGGGAAACACTCCGACGATGCGCTGCTGCGTATACAAGGAGCGCGCGATCCTTACGGAACGGATGAAGATCGCAATGGGCGGCGACAGCGACAATCCCAATGTGATTGAGGTCATAGAGATCGCATGCGACGAGTGCCCGATGGGCGGTTACGAAGTGACCAACGCCTGCCGCGGCTGCCTCGCACACAGATGCGAGGACGTCTGCCGCTTCGGCGCGCTTTCCTTCGACGAGAATCACGTCGCGCATATCGATAAGACGAAATGTAAGGAATGCGGCTCATGCGCAAAGGTGTGCCCGTATTCGGCGATTATAAGCAGACGGCGCCCGTGCGAGAACGCCTGCAAAATCAAAGCCATACACATGAACGAGAACAAGGCGGCGGCGATCGACAATTCCAAGTGCATAAGCTGCGGAGCCTGCGTTTATCAGTGTCCCTTCGGCGCGATAACCGACAAGTCCTTTATCCTCGATGCGATCGACATCATAAAGAAGAGCGAGAACAACACTAAATATAAGGTGTTCGCGGTCATTGCACCGTCGATTTCGAGCCAGTTTACATATGCCAAGCTCGGGCAGGTTATAAGCGGACTGAAAAAGCTCGGATTCCATACGGTCGTCGAGGCTGCGCTCGGTGCGGATATGGTCGCATATGCCGAATCCGCGGAGCTTGCCGAAAAGGGATTCCTCACCAGCTCCTGCTGCCCGGCGTTCGTAAGCTATATCGAGAAGTCGTTCCCCGATCTCCTGCCGTTCGTCTCGCACAATCTTTCACCGATGGCAACCATCGCAAAGTATATCAAGGAGCACGAAGCCCCCGCAAAGGTCGTGTTTATCGGACCCTGCACGGCGAAAAAAGCCGAGGTGCAGAAGCCGGAGGTTGCACAGTATGTCGATGTTGCGATGACCTTCGAGGAGCTTCAGGCGCTTTTCGACAGCCGTGAGATAGATATAACCGGGCTTGAAGAGGACGTTCTCGATAACGCATCGTATTTCGGAAGAATTTTCGCACGCTGCGGAGGTCTTTCGGATGCTGTTGCGGAAGGTCTGAAGGAACACGGACTCGACGACTTCGAGCTTAAAGCATGCTCGTGCGACGGCATAGAGGCATGCCGCGTGGCACTGCTCAAAAAGAGCAAAAATCTCTCCGATGCCAACTTCATCGAAGGAATGGCGTGCGTCGGCGGATGCATCGGCGGCGCAGGATGCCTGACTCACGGCGAGAAAAACAAGGCGGAGGTCGATAAGTACGGCAAGGAAGCTTACGAAAAAACGATCATCGACGCGATCTCAATGCTCAAATAAAACACCGCGGCGCTTGATGGAAATCCTTCGTGTAATACGCTCGGACACATAACAAAGTTTTTATATAGGCTGCGGTGCAGTCCCGGGAAAGGGAATGCTCCGCAGCCTGCTTTATGCAGAATGCTCGGACTGCTGTGAATTTTGACGAATTTCCTTCACGGCAGCCTGCATATCATTTTTCTTTGGAAACGTGAACGTTCCCGCGGAAGCAAAGTAAATGCTTGCCCTAACGCTCGCGTTTCCTTTTTACGTCAGTTTCGGAGCAGCATTTGTCTGTTCGATCTTTATTCTTCTTTTGTCTTATTGCCTCTGCAAAGACTTACCATCGTCAGGGCGATCACGTTAAACCCGCTTTTACGACGAAAAAAGTTCCGCTTTTTCCAAATGGTGTTGAGAAAATGATAATTTTATGGTATAATATTGCTAATCTTCCGGAAGGAGTGACAATAATGGCTGACAGAAATAACGATCATGAGCGGGACGAGCTGTTCCGCCGCATCTATAAAATCGCAACCGACCTTGTTCATGCAGGTCATGTGGCGGAGTGGGATTTCAAATCTTATGTGCTCGGCACGATGTTCTACCGCTACATTTCGGAGAACTTCACTGCCTATATCAACGAAGGCGAACACGCCGCCGGGAACAAGGACTTTGATTATGCCAAGATGTCCGACGCCGATGCAGAGCCTGCCCGTGAGGATTTGATACAGGTAAAGGGCTTTTTCATCCTGCCTTCGGAACTGTTCTGTAATGTCCTTGCCCGTGCGGATAAGGACGACAACCTGAACGAAACGCTGGAACGGGTATTCAACCACATCGAAAGCAGTGCCGCCAGCGGCGATGCGTAAAACGATTTTGCGGGACTGTTCGACGATTTCGATGTGAACAGCAAGGCCATCGGCGAAACCGTCGCCAAGCGCAATAAGGTTCTGGTAGAGCTTTTGAACGGCGTGGCACAGATGCCGCTGTTCTCCGCCGACGGCATCAACCCCGACATGTTCGGCGATGCCTATGAATACCTTATGGGAATGTACGCCGCCAACGCCGGCAAAAAAGGCGGGCAGTATTTCACACCTGCCGATGTTTCGGAGCTGCTCGCCCGTCTCGGTACTATAGGCAAGACGAAGGTCAACAAGGTCTATGACCCCGCCTGTGGCTCCGGCTCTCTGCTGCTGAAAGTGGAAAAAGTGCTGGGAAAAGAGAATATCGAACGCGGCTTCTACGGGCAGGAAATTGACCTGACCACCTACAACCTTTGCCGTATCAATATGTTCTTACATAATATCGAGTTTGACAAATTCAGTATCGTGCGGGAGGATACGCTGCTCAGTCCGCAGCATTGGGATGATCAGCCGTTTGAACTGATCGTGTCCAATCCGCCGTTCTCCGTGCCGTGGCGTGCAAGTGAAAATCCGCTGCTCATCAACGATCCCCGCTTTTCACCTGCCGGGGTGCTGGCTCCGGATTCCAAGGGCGATATGGCATTTATTATGCACAGCCTTTCGTGGCTGGCTTCCAACGGTGCGGCTGCTATCGTTTGTTTTCCGGGTATTATGTACCGCGGCGGCGCAGAGCAGAAGATCCGCAAGTATCTGGTGGATAATAATTATGTGGACGCTGTCATTCAGCTGCCATCAAATTTGTTCCTGAATGTCACGATTTCCGTTGACATTATGCTGTTGAAAAAGAACAAGACGGATAACGCCGTTCTGTTCGTGGATGCCTCCAAGGAGTTTGTGAAGGTCACAAAGAACAACCGGCTTTCCGATGATAATATCCGGCGCATCGTGTCCGTCGTGGCGGAGCGCAGGGATGAGCAGCACTTTGCCCGCCTCGTGCCGAACGACGAGGTCGGCAGCAAGCAGAACAATTATAACCTCTCCGTTTCCACCTATGTGGAGCAGGAGGACACCCGTGAGAAGATCGACATTGTAAAACTGAACGCCGAAATTGCCGAAATCGTCGCACGGGAGCAGAAATTGAGAGAGGAAATTGATCGAATTATTGCTGAAATCGGCAATGATCAGCGAACTTGAGAAATAACTATGGCTAAGATTGAAAAAGATTGCCCATTACCTCCGCACACGAAACGAGATTACAATGAATGTTATGCAAAAGTTGTCTTAGAAAGTCTCTACCCGGAGCAATTTAATGGTTTGGTGTTGGCAGATAAACCGGATCTACAGTCTCCATCAAATAATATAGGTATCGAAGTGACAGTAGCGGAAAAGAAAGAGACATTAGAAGCGGAGAACTTATATTCCCAATTGCCGTATACAGATTTCAGTGAAAAACAAAGGAAAATTGAGCGTATTAGGCAATGCGGAGCAAAATATGAAGATGGTATGTTGTTTACTTCGGAAAGAAACAGTTTTGATTTGGTAAATAAAGCAGTCGAGGGAAAAATAAAAAAACTACAGGATGCAGAATATTTGCAGCTTGGGGAGTATCATCTTTTTGTAATTTCCTCAGTTTATGCAGATGATTCTATGCTGCAAGATGAACTTGAATTTTTGCAGAGCATTCGTGCCGGAGATAGTTGGAAAAAGATTTATATATCAGTTCCTAACGCGCTATATTGTTTTACCTTTGCAAGGGCAACTTACGAAAAAGTTTTCATTGATTCAATCACGCAAGTACAACATGGTACACAAGCACGTCAAATGGTAGAAGAAGGTGAGAAAGATGACAAAACTTGATGAACTAATTCAGGAGTTTTGCCCCAATGGGGTAGAATATTGTGAATTGGGAGAAATTCTTACCATCAAGAACGGAAGCGATTACAAACACTTAGGAACGGGTAAAGTTCCTGTTTATGGCTCAGGCGGTATTATGACATATGTAGATCAGTTTTCGTATGACAAGCCATCTGTTTTAATCCCCAGAAAAGGTTCTGTCGATAAACTATACTATGTCGAAACACCATTCTGGAATGTTGATACGATTTTTTACACAGATATTGATAGCAGCCGGATCGCGCCCAAATACCTTTTCTATTGTTTGCAAAGGGAACATCTTGAACAATACAATACTGCTGGTGGTGTTCCAAGTCTTACGCAGACAGTTTTGAATAAGGTTCAAATCCCCGTCCCGCCGCTGCCGGTGCAGCGTGAAATTGTCCGTATACTGGACAATTTCACAGAGCTTACAGCAGAGCTTACAGCAGAGCTTACAGCAAGGAAACAGCAGTATGCGTATTATCGGGACGAACTGCTGACAATGAGCAATGAGCAAGTAGCAATGTGCAATTTGGGGGATATTGCGGACATATATACAGGAAGTAAGCCCGATGAGCTTTTGGATACAATTTCCGAATATGAATACATTAATGCCGGTACGGGTAATTCGGGATACACAAAACAACCAAATTGTGAGGGTGATACCGTCACCACTCCTTCAAGAGGGCAAGGTGGAATCGGATATGTTGGGTATCAAAGTAAACCGTTTTATCTCGGTCCTTTGTGTTATGCCATTCGTAGCCAAAAGCAAGAGTTTATCATAAATAAATACATCTATCATTGGTTAATAAGTCATTCTTCAGATATATTGGTATTGAAAAATGAAGGGGGAACTCCGGCACTTAACAAGATAGACTTGTCAAAGATAAAAATTAAGGTGCCGTCACTTTCTGTCCAAAACCGCCTCGTTGATGTCCTCGACAACTTCGATGCCATCTGCTCCGATCTGAATATCGGTCTGCCTGCGGAGATTGAAGCGCGTCAAAAACAATATGAATTTTACCGCGATAAATTATTGTCATTTAAAGAGGTATCGACCAATGAGCAATGGAAAGAAGTCTAAAACAAAAAGCAAAACCAAACAATGTCCAACTTCCGATCATGTAAGCGCTGCTCCCGTACAGATATCGGCAGACGAACTTCAACACTTGATTGCCAAAGCAATTGTTGAAGCGGAGGATATCAGAGTTAAACGCGAGGCGGCCGGAAAAGCCGAGGAGTTAAATGAATGGCATAAGGCAATCGGTTATGATAAAAACAAAACAGGCCTAAGGGGTGTTTGCAACAAAATATCATCGGTTGCCCGTGCAATGTTTGTTAATAAACATTTCATCAAAGGGGATCGAGCCTCGGTTGCAATTATTCAGAATTTGACATCAGCCTGTTTCCATGTTCTTAAATTTGTTTTGGAGTTAGTCGCTTTAGCACTTTTTATATATCCTATTGTTACACTGATTTTGCCCCAGATTGGAAACATTTCTTGGTGGAAGTTTATTCTGTTGGATGTTTATGCTGTATTCTTATTTACTCTGTCAAGAGTTTTCAAAATGGCTGGCGTTGAGACAAGTAAAATGGAAAATCGCAACGATTTATATGCCATATTTGCTGCACTGAGTTCATTTATTTCTATGATTGTTGCTATTATAGCAGTTGTAAAAGGGGGCTAACTTATGCCGTATTTCAACATCGTCGCCCAAAGCAGCGAAAGCACTGTTGTCACCGAATACAAGCCGCAGTCGAAGCGCTCGGAGGCATATCAGAGCGAAGCAGACTTGGAAAAGGAGTTTATCCGCCTGCTTTGCGAGCTCGGATATGAGCGTCTGACCGTCCATAAGGAAGCCGACCTGATTGCAAATCTGCGCACACAGCTGGAAAAGCTGAACAACTACCGTTTTACGGACGGCGAATGGAAGCGCTTTTGGAATGAGGTGCTGGCGAACACCAACTCCGGCATTCTCGAAAAGACCCGCCTGATTCAGGAGGACTATGTGCAGGTGCTCCGCCGGGACAACGGGGAAAGCAAAAACATCCAGATGATCGATAAAAAGTGCATCCACAACAACAGCCTGCAGCTTATCAATCAGTATACCGTTTCCGCCGAGGAGGGCGCTGCCCACGATAACCGCTATGATGTAACGGTGCTGGTCAACGGTTTGCCGCTGATCCATATCGAGCTGAAGCGCCGGGGCGTTCCCATTCGGGAGGCGTTTAACCAAATCGATCGCTATCAACGAGACAGCTTCTGGGCATCCGGCGGGCTGTATGAATTCGTGCAGATCTTCGTGATCTCCAACGGCACGAATACGAAATACTATTCCAATACCACCCGTTTCAATCATGTCAAAGATGCAAAAACACAGAAGACCAAGAAGTCCAAAACAAGCAACAGCTTTGAATTCACTTCGTTTTGGGCAGATGCGAACAACCGCATTATCCCCGATCTTGTTGACTTCACCAAGACTTTTTTCTGCAAGCATACCGTTCTGAATATCCTCACCCGTTACTGCGTGTTTACGGCGGAAAATATGCTGCTGGTGATGCGGCCGTATCAGATTGTAGCCACCGAACGCATTTTAAACCGCATCGAGATCGCCGACAACTACAAGAAATACGGCACCGCGGCGGGCGGCGGGTATATTTGGCACACCACAGGCAGCGGCAAAACGCTGACTTCCTTCAAGACAGCGCAGCTTGCCACGAAACTGGACTACATCGACAAGGTGCTGTTCGTCGTGGACCGCAAGGATTTGGACTACCAGACGATGAAGGAATACGACCGCTTTGAAAAAGGTGCTGCCAACAGCAACACCTCAACGGCGGTCCTGAAGCGTCAGTTGGAAGATGACAACGCCAAAATCATTATCACCACCATCCAGAAGCTGGCGACTTTCATCAAAAAGAACGCCGGACATTCGGTGTTTGACAAGCGGGTAGTCATCATTTTTGACGAATGCCACCGCAGCCAGTTCGGCGATATGCATCAGGCTATCACCAAGTATTTTAAGAAGTACAATCTGTTCGGCTTTACCGGCACGCCCATCTTTGCAGTCAATGCGGGCGTGAGCAAGAGCCCCATCCGCACAACGGAGCAGGCGTTCGGCGACCAACTTCACGCCTACACGATTGTAGATGCTATCAACGACAAAAACGTGCTGCCCTTCCGAGTGGATTACATCAAGACGATGGAGGCCGAGCCGGATATTGACGACAAGGAAGTCTGGGACATCAACCGGGAAAAAGCGTTTCTTGCTCCCGAGCGCATCCGGATTGTTACGGATTATATCCTGACGCACTTTGACAAGAAAACATATCGTGGCGATAAGACCTACACCTTCAGTGTGCTGAAAAACGTTAGCGAAGTGGCTTCCGCAAGCGGCAGGCAGCAGATCGATGAGATCAAACAGAAGCAGCGTGTCAGCGGGTTTAATTCCATTTTTGCCGTGTCCGGTGTCGATGCTGCCAAGCTGTATTATGCCGAGTTTCAGCGTCAAATGGCAGAGCATCCGCAGCGCAGGCTTAAGATAGCGGTCATTTACAGCTATGGCGCAAACGAGGAAGAAACGGACGGAATCCTCGACGAGGAGAACCCGGAGGACACCTCTGCACTTGATCGGAATTCCCGTGATTTCCTGGATGCGGCCATCCGTGACTACAACGAGATGTTCCGCACCAACTACTCTACGGACGGGGATAAGTTCCAGAATTACTACAAGGATGTTTCTCTGCGGATGAAGAACAAGGAGCTTGATCTGCTGATTGTAGTGAATATGTTTCTGACCGGCTTCGATGCGACGACGCTGAACACACTGTGGGTGGACAAGAACCTGAAAATGCACGGTCTGATCCAGGCCTATTCCCGCACGAACCGCATTCTCAACTCCATCAAGGTGTTCGGTAACATCGTGTGCTTCCGTAATCTGCAAAAGCGCACCGACGACGCCATCTCCCTTTTCGGAGACAAGGAAGCGGGCGGCATCGTGCTGATGCGGGGATATAAGGATTATTACTTCGGTTATGAAGATAATGACGGGAAGCACCATACGGGCTATCGGGATATGATCGAGGAGCTGACGGCTAAGTTCCCGCTGTCGGAGGAGCGTATCACAGGCGAACAGTTCCAAAGGGAATTTATCGTGTTGTTCGGCGCAATCCTGCGGATGCGTAACCTGCTGACCTCTTTTGATGAATTTGCCGGAAATGAAATCTTGAGTGAGAGGGATTTCCAGGACTACCTCGGTCGCTATCAGGATCTGCGAGACGAGTGGAAAAACCGTAAACCCGGCGGCGAAAAGGAGGATATCACGGACGATATTGTTTTTGAGATTGAACTCATCAAGCAGATCGAGATCAATATCGACTATATTCTGATGCTTGTCCAAAAGTATCACGATTCCCACTGCGACGATAAGGAAATTCTCATTACGATCCGGAAGGCTGTGGACGCAAGCCCGGATCTGCGCAGCAAAAAAGCGCTTATTGAAACCTTTATCAACGGTATCAACGATGTGTCGGACGTGATGCTGGAATGGCGAACCTTTGTTGCCGAGGAAAAGGAACGGCAGCTCGCCGCAATCATAAAGGAAGAAAATCTGAAGGACGGGGAGACTCGCCGCTTTATGGACAGTGCTTTCCGTGACGGTTCTGTAAAAACGACAGGTACGGACATCGACGGCTTGATGCCGCCGATCTCACGGTTCGGCGGCGGTAACCGTGCAGATAAAAAGCGGACCGTCATCGAAAAGCTGAGAGCGTTCTTTGATCGGTTCTTCGGAATCGGGTAAGTGTTTTTTGGCGCGTTCGGGTAAAACTGTATCCGGTACAAAGTTAACGGTACATACGAGTGATTTTTCGCTTCACGGCAGAAGAACGATATACTTCTCCTTTCCGTGATGCGTTATAAAGCAGCCACGGTCAATATCCGCAAAAGATAAAAAAGATCCCGAAGGATATCCTTCGGGATCTTTCCGTATGCGCTGCGCATATCTGCCGGTGAATTTGCGTGTGAATCTACAGCTCGCGCTTTTATTTTATTTCTTCAAAATCGGCGGCGCCGTGCTTGCAGAGCGGGCATATGAAATCCTCGGGCAGTGTGTCACCCTCGTATACATATCCGCAGACCTTGCAGACAAAGCCTTTCTTTCCGTCCGTTTCGGGCTTCGGTTTGACATTGCTCTGGTAGTAGGTATATGTCATCGTCTCAGCCTTCGAGATTACACGGGATTCAGTGACGGAGCAGATGAACATGCCGTGCGTATCGAGGTCGATATACTGCTCGACCTTGAGCGACATGAACGAATTGATGTATTTCGGGAGAAATACCAGCCCGTTGTCGGAGCGGAGAATGTCCCACGACTCAAATTTGTCCGCACTGCGTCCGCTGCGGAATCCGAAATTCTCGAACACCGAGAACGGCGCGTCAATCGACAGGCAGTTAACGTTCATTTTCCCGGTTTGCTTTATAACATGGTGGGAGTAGTTCGCCTTGTTTACCGTGACCGCTATGCGGTTCGGGGCATTTGTCACCTGCGATACGGTGTTTACGATCAGCCCGTTGTCCTTCCGTCCGTCGTTTGAAGTAACGACGTACAGACCGTATCCGATGTTGAAAAGCGCGGTGAGATCGTTCTTGTTTGCATATGCTCCGTCACGCTCGATATACTCATGGCACAACTCGTCCGCGAGCGCTTCGAGCTGCGCTTCGCTTTCGGCATTAAGGGCGGATTTTATGCGGACGGAATTTTCCGCAAAGGTGAGGTTCTTTGAGCCTTCAAGCATCCCTTTCATTACCTTTGCGGCAAGGGGCGCCCATGTTCCGTTTTCGATAAACGCAACGGTACGGTTCTGATAGTTGCGCTCGGTGAGCTCTTCTATGAATTCACGCATGAACGGGAATATGCCCGCATTGTACGTCGTCGTCGCAAGAACAAGTTTCGGATAACGGAAAGCATCCTCGACCGCCTCCGCCATATCGGAACGTGCAAGATCGGTAAGAACCACCTTCGGCGCGCCGCGTCTGCGCAGACCGTCGGCAAGCTTTTCCGCAGCCTTTTTCGTGTTTCCGTAAACCGAGGTGTACGCTATCATGATCCCGTCGGATTCCGCTTCGTAGGACGACCATGTGCTGTAAAGCCCGAGGTAGTACCCGAGATTCTCGGTCAGCACCGGACCGTGGAGCGGGCAGATCCTCCCGATGTCAAGCACGGCAGCCTTTTTCAGAAGTGCCTGAACCTGCGCGCCGTATTTTCCGACGATCCCGAAGTAGTAGCGGCGCGCCTCGCACGCCCAATCCTCGTCGGTGTCGAGAGCGCCGAACTTGCCGAACGCATCCGCGGAAAAGAGCACGCGGTCGAAGCTGTCGTATGTGACGATTACCTCGGGCCAGTGAACCATGGGCGCGGTCACAAAATTAAGCGTGTGCCTGCCGAGCGAGAGGGAATCGCCGTCCCCGACCTTCATCTGACGTTCGGAAAAATCCGTTCCGAAGAACTGCCCCATCATCGTAAATGCCTTGGCGTTCGCAACGATAACGGTATCGGGATATACCTTCATGAAATTCATGATGTTTGCCGAATGATCGGGCTCCATGTGCTGAATTATAAGATAATCGGGCTTTTGTCCGTCGAGAGCCTTCTCGAGATTGTCGAGCCATTCGTGTGTGAAGTGCGCGTCAACGGTGTCCATGACCGCGATCTTGTCGTCCTTGATGAGATAAGAGTTGTAAGCCATGCCGTTTTCAACGCGGTACTGCCCCTCGAACAGATCGATCACTCTGTCGTTTACTCCGATGTAGGTGATGTCGTTGGTAATCTTCATTTGTAAGCTCTCCTTTATAATTAATAAGTCCTGTTTATCTGTCGCCGACGATCATTCCGTCCGGCGAAATTATGACGGTGCGCAGCGAAAGGTCTTTGCCGCTCATCCGTATCGCTTCGGATACTGCGTTGACCAGACCGCCGCAGCACGGTACCTGCATCCTGACCGCCGTGATGCTTTTTATATCGTTTCCGCTTATTATTGCCGCAAGCTTCTCGGAGTAATCGATACCGTCGAGCTTCGGGCATCCGATGAGTGTTATCCGTCCTTTTATAAAGTCCTCGTGAAAGGATCCGTATGCGAACGCTGTGCAGTCGGCGGCGATGAGAATATCCGCTCCGTTAAAATACGGAGCGCCGACGGGCACAAGCTTTATCTGAACGGGCCACTGCGAGAGACGTCCGGGAGACGGCGTAAAAGGTTGATCCGTGCTTTTTGCATCATTTTCGCGGGAGATGAAGGCGGCACGGCTGCCGGGACATCCTGCGTGAGGCGGAGCGAACGCTTTTCTTGCTTTAAGATGCTTTTTAACGGCTTCGGCATCATACGGTGCGGCTTCGCGCTCTTCGAACGATATCGCGTCCGCCGGACAGGCGGGGAGACAGTCGCCGAGCCCGTCGCAGTAATCCTCGCGGAGAAGCACGGCTTTTCCGTCCTCCATTCCGATCGCGCCTTCGTGACAGGCTTCGGCGCAGAGTCCGCAGCCGCTGCATTTGTTTCGGTCGATTTTTATTATTCTTCTTTTCATGATTTCTTCCCTTCGATTCGGAAAAAATATCCGAAAATGCTTATCTCACTTGATTTGACATATCAATTATACTATAATGAAGATGAAAAAGCCGTTGTCAGAACAACGAAATTCAAAAAAATACGGTATGTGTAGAAAAATTATTTTGCAGACCGTTTTTATATTCGGAAGGGTCGGGTGCCGGATCCGGATAGTGCCGATTACGCACCAAGTGCCGCCGCCCGTCCGCGCTTTATCAAAAAAAGATTATTTTGCCGCCTCGCATGAGGAGAAACGGAGAGTGAAATGCCCGGAATAACGGATTATCGCAGATATGAAAAGATCATTGCTTCATCCCCTCTTTTTTCGGGCTTTGCCGCGGGAGAGCTTGAAAGTATAATTAAATGCCTCTCTCCGTCGGTGCGCGTTATCGAAAAAGACGGTACGGTGTTTTCCCACGGAGATCGTCCGCAGTATGTGGGGATAGTGCTTGACGGATGCGTGTATGTCGTGTATGACGACTATTGGGGAAACCGTTCGCTCATCTCGGCGGCTGAAGCCGGTGACGTTTTCGGCGAGGCGTTTTCGTGCGGCGGCGCAGAGACGCTCCCCGTTTCCGCGATTACGAAAAGGGAAAGCACCGTGCTTCTGATAGACAGCGCAAAGCTTCTCGAGCCGTGCGAGTCGATATGCAGCTTTCATGTGCGGCTCATGAAAAATATGATAAAGACGCTTTCGGTGAAAAATACCGAGATCACGAATAAAATAAGACATATAACCCCGAAGAGCGCCAAGGAAAAGATAATGTCGTACCTCTCATACTGCGCCGAAGCGGCAGGAAGCAGTACGTTTGACATACCGTTCGACAGACAGGGCATGGCGGATTATCTGTCAATGGAAAGAAGTGCTCTTTCAAACACCCTCGGAAAGATGAGGGACGACGGACTTATAAGCTTTACGAAAAACCGCTTTACGCTTAAATGAAAAAGGAGAATGCGCATGAAGTATGAAGATCTTGCGTCCGAGGCAAAGAAGGCGATGGAAAATGCCTATTCGCCGTATTCGCATTTTTCCGTCGGCGCGGCTCTGCTATGCCGATCGGGTAAGGTGTATACCGGATGCAATATAGAAAATGCATCGTATACGCCTACCGTGTGTGCGGAAAGAGTTGCGTTTTTTAAGGCATTATCGGACGGTGAACGTGAATTTGAGGCGATTGCGATCGCCGGAGGTGCGAACGGGAATGTTTCAGCCGAAACCGCGCCGTGCGGTGTATGCCGTCAGGTGATGTCGGAATTCTGCGGAGCGGATTTCAAGGTCATACTCGTTTCCGGATCGTCGGAACGGGAACTTACCCTCGGTGAGCTTCTCCCGCTTGCATTTGCGCTTGACAGAGACGAAAACGGAGGTGACGGGCTGTGAGAATGTACGATCTCATCGAGAAAAAACGTCTCGGCGGAAAACTGACCGACGACGAGATACGCTTTCTGACCGACGGCTTCACGAAAGGTACGATCCCGGATTATCAGATGTCGGCATTTCTCATGGCGACAGTGCTTCGCGGAATGAGCCATGAAGAAACGGTGTCCCTGACACGAGCAATGCTTGATTCCGGTGAACGGATCGACCTTTCGCGCTTCGGAACGCACAGTGCCGATAAGCATTCGACGGGAGGCGTCGGAGATAAGACAACGCTTGCTGTTCTCCCGATTGCGGCGAGTGCGGGGGTTATATGCGCCAAGATGTCCGGGCGCGGGCTCGGTCATACGGGCGGCACCGTCGATAAGCTTGAATCCGTCAGGGGATATAACTCCTCGCTTTCTCCCGATGAATTTCTGTCTCAGGCGGAGAGAATCGGCATAGCCCTTGTCGGTCAGTCGGGAAATCTCGTTCCTGCGGATAAGAAGATCTACGCATTGCGCGACGTTACGGCGACGGTTGACAGCATACCGCTCATCGCGTCGTCGATCATGTCGAAAAAGCTTGCGTCGGGAGCACATTCCATAGTGCTTGACGTGAAGTACGGAAGCGGCGCTTTCATGAAGGATCCGGAATCCGCGAAAAAGCTTGCGTCCGAGATGGTCTCGATAGGAAAAAGCGAGGGACGTCGTGTCAGCGCGTTCATAACCGATATGGATACTCCGCTCGGACGGACCGTCGGAAATTCCATAGAGGTGCTCGAGGGGATTTCCGTCCTGCGCGGAGAGGGACCGGACGATCTGCGTTCGCTTGTGATCGCACTTTCCGGCGAGATGATATCGCTTGCGCTCGGCATGAGCCGTGAGGAAGGACGCAAAAAGGCGGAGGAAATGATCTCAAGCCGTAAGGCATACGGCAAATTCTGCGAGTGGATGCGCGCGCAGGGCGCGGATTACGACGGAGATCATCCGGAAAGATCGTTTGCCTCGCCCGCGTACAGTTTCGAGGTGAAGGCGAAGAGAAGCGGATACATCGCGTCGATGAATTGCGAAAACATCGGAAAATGCGCCTGCATGCTCGGTGCGGGAAGAACCTCGAAGGACAGTGCGATCGATCTTTCGGCGGGACTGCGGCTTCTCAGAAAAACGGGAGAGTACGCCGAAATCGGGGACACCGTCGCCGTCATGTATTCGTCCGATCCGAAGCTTTTTCCCGCGGCAGAAGAACTTTTCACGGATTCGCTCTGCTTTTCTGAAAACGAAGTCGCACATCGCGCGCTGATTTATGATGTGTCGGAACGATAAAAATCCCTCCGTGTCGGAACGATAAAAATCCCTCCGTCGCTTGAAATAAATTTTTCCGTATGTTATAATTACACAGATCAATTAAGGAGAGCAGACAATCTGCGCTTATTCGAATGTTCAAAATCAAACTTAATTCGGCGGACTACGAAATCCGCTGCGTCGAAAAGGGAGTTTTCAGACTGAGAGTTTCGCACGACGGAAAATTCCGTGAAAGCCTGATGAACAGATACGAGATTCTGAGGGAAAGCGGAGAGATCGAACCCGAGGTCACCGAAAGCGCCGACACGGTAAAGATCGACGCACCCGGCGCATCTTTTACTCTTTACAAGAGCACCGGAGAAATCGTGATGGAAGGCGCGAAAGCACCGCTTCGCTTCACCTTTGCCGAGGGAGACGCGGGACGCGGCTATAAGGCAACGGTATCACTCGCCGACGGTGAGAGAATATTCGGTCTCGGTGACGAGAGCCGCGAGAGCCTCGCTCGCCGCGGAACAAAGGCGCGTATCGACGTAAAGAACGTCGTATCCTACGGACCGGTCCCGTATTTCATGAGCTCGAACGGCTGGGGAATCCTCGTGAACAGCACATACGTCCAGAATTACGATATCGCCTGCACCGATCCCGGTAAAATATTTATCGACGTGCCGAAGGGCAACGAGGATTTTTACATCTTCGTCTCCGAATCCGGTTCGATCGCCGATACGCTTGAACTCTATACCCGCATTTCCGGAAAGCCGACCGTGCTTCCCAAATTTGCATACGGATATACCTTCGTCCTCAACGAGCAGACGAACGCACGCGAGATGCTCTGGGACTGCAAGACCTTCCGCCGCGAGGGAATCCCGTGTGATATGGTCGGGCTCGAGCCTCAGTGGATGAGCGTATGCTACGATACCTCGATCGATAAAAAGTGGGATGACGACCGCTTCTACCTTCCCACATGGTTCGAGGAGAATCAGAGCGGAACATGGACCTTCTTCTACAACCTCCGCGAGATGGGATTCAAGCTGAGCCTTTGGCTCTGCAACGATTACGATCTTCTTTACGAAGAGGAGAGACAGGTCGGCGAACGTTCGAAATACGGCGACGTATATTATTCCTATGAGGGCGCGTCGATCCTTGACCCGCATTTCGAACAGCCCCGCTATCAGGACAACCTGACCGTGCGAGACACTCCGTGGTTCGACCACCTTAGAAAGTTTGTCGATAACGGCGCAAGTGCGTTCAAGCTCGACGGAGCTTTCCAGGTCAACGATCACCCCGACAGACTTTGGGGCGGCAAGTATTTTGACGACGAGGTTCACAACGTATACCCGACGATCTACGTCAAGCAGATGCAGGAGGGATTCGCCGATCAGACCGACGGACGCCGCGCGTGCATTTATACGGCGTGCTTCTATGCCGGAAGCCAGAGATATGCGGCATCATGGGCAGGAGATACCGGCGGCGGATACGATACGGTAGTTGCAATGCTGAACTACGGTCTGAGCGGTCACACCAATGTTTCGTGCGATATGGAGGTAACACGCAAGGAGGGAATACATTACGGCTTCCTTTCTCCGTGGACCCAGCAGCTCGGATGGCGAAATTGGCAGCAGCCGTGGTTCCTGCGCGAGGAGCTTGAGGACATGATTCGCTATTACGCACGTCTGCGCTCGTCCCTCTTCCCGTATATCTATTCCATGGCGCATAAGGCGGCGCGCACCGCGCTGCCGATTGCCCGTGCGCTCTCGCTCATGTATCCCGATGTTCCGGAATACGATTATGTGGCGAATACATATATGCTCGGTGACAGCCTCCTTGTCGCGGTATTCGATATGAACGTAACCCTTCCCGAGGGTAAGTGGATTGACTATTGGACGGGTGAAACGTATGAAGGCGGAAGAAAGATTGAGTATAAGATTCCCGAGGGACGCGGCGGCGCGCTGTTTGTCCGCGCGGGCTCGGTTATCGCAATGATGGAGCCGCAGGAATACGTCGAGAAGGTGATCCCCGAGAACTATATCCTCAGCGTTTACCCCGGAGCCGACTGCGAGTTTGTACTCGTCGAGGACGACGGATATACGTTTGACTATATGAACGGCGGCACTGCCGATACCGTGATATCCCTGAAGGACAGCTGTGAAGGAGCGTTTACGCTTGATGTCGGCATGAGAACGGGATCGTTTGCGGGAAGAGCGAAGAGAGAGGACGGACGCTATAAGGAGTCCGATCCGGCTATCCCCGCAATGGGCGAGGTCGCATCGTTCACCGTCCGTCTTGAAAACTGCGCCGCAAAGAGCATAACGCTCGACGGCAGTGCGGTTGACTTCACGGTCTCCGACGGAACGAGCGTATTTGAAATACCCGCAGAGCTTCACAAAAACAACGGTCTTTCCTATAAGATCAAGTATTGAAAGGATTGTAAATCATGAGAGAAATCAGACCGCAGGCAGAGCAGGGGATAGTATGGCGTAATCCCAAATCGATTTTTAAATACAACGGCTGGCCGAGCGTGTGCCGCGACGAGCGCGGAGTTCTTTATGCGACCGCATCGAGCTTCCGTATCCAGCACGTCGACCCCGTCGGAAAGAACGCTATGTTCGTCAGCTTCAACGACGGAAAAACATGGACCCGTCCGATCGTCGTGAACGATTCGTACCTCGACGACCGCGACACCGGCGTTGCCAGCCTCGGAGACGGAAAAATGATCATTTCTTGGTTCAGCCTTCGCTATGACGACGACTGCGCGGGACATGCGGATTTCGAGTGGGAAAAGCCCTACGATAAAGAGACCATTCTCAGCATGGGCAGAGTGTGCAAGCTTCTCCCGCAGGAGGAGATGAAATCCGGCGCATACGTCAAGGTGTCCGACGACTACGGTGTATCGTGGAGCGAGCCGATCGCGGTTCCCATGACCGCACCGCACGGTCCGAGCAGGCTTTCCGACGGACGTGCGGTATTCCTCGGCAAGGATATGTTCCCCCGCGAGGACTGGAAGTCCCACATTGCTTCCTATATCAGCGCAGACGGAGGACGCACGTGGAAGAAAACGGGTGATGTTCCGCTTCCGCCCGATCTCACATGGGATCATCTTCATGAGCCTCATGTGATCGAACTTCCCTCGGGACGACTCCTCGGCGCGATCCGCGTTCACTGCCGCAAGGTGGCACCTGTTGACACCTGCTATACCACATACTCCGACGACGGAGGAAAGACATGGTCAATGCCTAAGTCCACGGACGTTGACGGACTTCCGCCTCACCTGTTCCTCCATTCCTCCGGCGCGGTCATCCTCAGCTATGCATGCCGCGCATCGGAAAAAAAGTCGGAGAGAGCCGCGGTAAGCTACGACGGCGGCGAGACTTGGAGCGACGATTATGTTCTCAACGACAATATCCCGTTCAGCGATCTCGGATATCCCGCAACTACCGAATGCGCTGACGGATCGCTCATAACCGTATATTATCAGTGCTATCCCGGCGATGATTTCTGCTCGGTCCTCCAGACAAAGTGGAAGCTTGAAAAGTAATGGCAAAGAATCGCAGTGAGGGACATTTCCGCCTGTCGAACCTGTTCAGCTATAACGCGCCGGTGGTTCTCACGTTTTCCGTGATATCGCTTGTCGTGCTGCTGCTCAATGAACGGCTTCCGGTGGACCTTAACCGCATGCTGTTTTCGGTCTATCGGACGTCGTTCCGCGATCCGCTCATGTATGTGCGTGTTTTCACGCATGTGCTCGGACACGCCGATATGGCTCACTTTTCACAGAATATATGTCTTCTCCTCGTTATCGGACCGATTGTCGAAGAAAAATACGGCAGCAGGAATCTCCTTTTGGCGATGGTGATAACGGCTTTTGTCACGGGTGTTCTTCATATGGTGCTGTTTCCCGGAACCGTTCTCCTCGGCGCAAGCGGGATAGTCTTTATGGCGATACTGATGGCGTCGATAACCAATTTCCGCGACCGTAAGATCCCGCTGACGCTTATCCTTGTAGCGGCGATCTATATCGGTCAGGAGATATTCTCCGGCGTGACGGCTCACGACAACATATCGCAGTTCGGGCATATAGTAGGCGGAGTAATGGGAATAATTTTCGGTCTTACTTTTACAAAAAACAGAAGTTGACTGGGAGGCACCATGAAGAAACTGATTTCGGCTGCGCTTGCGGCACTTACGATTTCGGCTGCACTGAACGGGTGCATGGGGAAAACCGAAA
>ERZ827490.259-NODE-259-length-90609-cov-4.941317_pt1 | contig 90609 bp, 92 predicted proteins | sample MGYA00519770_ERZ827490 | MGnify/ENA primary metagenome ERZ827490 (study PRJEB31778, sample SAMEA3449324) | human gut metagenome | biome: human gut; feature: human-associated habitat; material: faeces | place: United Kingdom | collected 2010/2012 ... | reverse complement strand
GGAGCGGGTGATGGGAATCGAACCCACACGACCAGCTTGGAAGGCTGGGATTCTAGCCATTGAACTACACCCGCATACGAACAAATATTATAATAGCACAAAACCCGAATATAGTCAAGATATTTTTTAAGGAAATTTGGATTTTTAAAAAAACGCCTGCTGCCGCTGCTTTGGGCTTTCGGCAACAGGCTGTAATCATTTATTTAAGCGGCATATTTATTACTTCGTTTGCAATTTCTATCATACGTTTTTCAAGATTAGTCCAGCGGCTTTCGTTGTTTTCATCCAGCAGCCAGTCAAGGCTTTCGCCCTTTTTACCAAACGAATACCAGTTGTAGCAGGTAAGCCCGCCCGGGTGCTCCTGTTCCTTTAAAAGCCTGTAGCACATTTCAAGATGATTTATAGCGTGCTCCTGACCGAAACGGTTGTCAATCGACCAGGTGCATGGCACAAGCCATATATCAACATCATCTCTGCCGACGCGCCGTTTCATCTCATTAAGCACCCTTAAATGCTCGTCATAATCGGTAGGACCGTAATAATCAAAGCCGACATCTGTAAAAAAACGACAGCTTTTCGGGTTTATTAAATGACCTGATCCGTTCAGACAAAAACCCCGAATTTAAAGAACGATACCGCAGGCTTAAGGCTCGCCGCGGGTATATTCAACGCCGCTTTCCGCGTCTACCATAGCTGTATTGTGCCAGCCTGCTTTGTTTTTGCCGGTGCCGTCGCCGTTATTCAGTATAACGTCCTTTGCGCCGTCATAAACCGGCTCCTGTGAGTAGATAAAGGTCTGCGCCGCGCTGTAAACATCCTCGCCCGCGCTGTTTTCAGCTACGGCATAAGCCTTAACGGTATAATTTCCGTCGGCGTCGGGCGCTATTCCCAAATCATCCCACGCTTTGGTAATGCGTATGGGTGAATCGTAAAGCCCGCTTGCCATAAATATCGGCTTGTAAAGAATTTTGGTGTCGCTCGTAAGCGGACCGGTGCCGTCAAGCGTGTAGTAAATTTTCGCAAAACTGAACACCCACCCCAGCATTGCAGGAAGGCAAGCTCACCCAGGTTACAAACGCCTCCATTTTTTTAAGCTGCTCGGGCGTAAGCTTTTTAAAATCGCTGTTTGCGTCGAAATAAGCCGAAAGTATAAACGCCGCCGTGTTATCCGTCGGGGTGTAAGCAAGCGCCGCACCGTCCGGCGAAACATTATCGAGCACTGCGGTTGAAATGTTGCAGCCCCATGCCTTTACCGACCCCTTATCGCCGGTAAAGCCGTAGTAAATTCCGGGTGCGGCAGCCCTGCAAAGCAGGTTTATTCCGCAGGCGGTAACAAGCAGCAGTGCCGATAAGCCAAATGGCCGCCCTTTCGGTCTACCCCGATTTATGCAATTTTTCAAAGCAGTTTAAATCCATTTATCGCCGCTCCCCCGCAGCTTACCGCAAATATATTGACGTTCACGCCGATGTTGTGAGGGAGGCGGACCACTCCCCGCAGGATTGATAGCATATGTATTAAAAAAAGACCTGATTGTCCACGGCAATCAGGTCTTTTGTGCAAACAATACAATCAGTCTTTAAAGAAAAGCGGCAGCTTTTCAAGGAATATAATATCCTTGCGGTCGGCGGCATCGCCCTCTGCCAAAAACGCGCAGGCTGCGGCTTCTGTTCCGCCCGCCTCTTTAACAAGCTCGCGCACGGCGGCAAGCGATTCACCGGTACTTATAACATCGTCTATAATAAGCACTCTTTTACCTTTTATCAGGTTAGTTTCGCTCTCGCCCAAAAACAGGTGCTGCTCGTGCTGCGTTGTAATTGAGGTTACATTTACCTCAAGCGGGTGGCGCATATACACCTTCATACCCTTGCGGGCGATTATATAGGGCTTACCCGTTTGACGTGCCATTTCGTAGGCTATAGGAATACTCTTTGCCTCGGGCGTTAAAATAACATCAAACTCGGGCAGCTTTTTGCGCAGCTCCTCGCAGCCTGCAATAGTCAGCTCAACATCGCCGAAAATTATAAACGCAGCAATGTCCATTTTCTCGTTTACAGGAAATTTTTCAAGCCGTCTTTCAAGACCGGCTATTTTCATAGTGTAATATTCAGCCATTTTTTATTCCCCTTTAAAAATATTAAATACCGCCGTATCAACCGGGAGGCCACGCAAGGTTTCTGCGTGCCAGCAGGTGAAAATGCATATGGTGAACGGTCTGACCGCCGTCCTCCCCGCAGTTATTTACAACGCGGTAGCCGTTTTCAAGGTTTTCCTGCTTTGCGATTTTCGCAATCGCCTCAAAAACGCGCGCAACCTCTATGCTGTTTGATGAATCTATTTCATCAGCCGAGGCAATATGCTTTTTCGGAATTACCACCGCGTGAAACGGCGCTTGTGGGTCAATATCCTTAAAGGCATACACATACTCGTCCTCATACACCTTGGTGCTGGGTATCTCTCCCGCAGCTATTTTGCAAAATAAACAGTCTGCCATTTTTTCACACTCCTATTTGAGCGGTAATTACCTGCTCAGCTGTGCCGAGCGCTTTATCCGCCGCCGCAATATCCTTACCGCCTGCCATTGCAAGGTCGGGCTTGCCGCCGCCGTTGCCGCCGGCTGCCTTTGCAACCTCGCGCACCAAATTGCCCGCGTGCGCGCCTTTACTCAGCGCATCCTTACCGCAGGCGGCGCAGAAAGTAAGCTTTTCGCCGTTTACCGCCGCTAATATCACAACCGCGTCGGCATAATTTGCCTTTACGGTCTCAGCGGTCTTTTTAAGCTCATCGGGGGCGGTGCCGTCAAGCCGTGCCACTGCCACCTTAACGCCGCCTATTTCCTTTGCGCTGTTTATTATCTCGGTTATTTTGCCCGCCGCCAGTTTAGCCTCGGTTTTTTCAAGCTGCTTTTTTGTGTCTCTCAGCTCGTTTGTAAGCTGCAAAGCGCGCTTTGAAATATCGCCCGCAGAGCATTTTAAAGTATCGGCAGTGCTTGCTATAAGCGCTTTATCGGCATTTATAAGGGATATAACGTTAAGCCCCGTTACCGCCTCAATACGGCGAACGCCCGCCGCAACGCTTGATTCGGAAATAATTTTGAAAAGCCCGATTTTTGCGGTGTTATCAATATGTGTGCCGCCGCAGAACTCAATTGATTTATCCTTTATGTTTACAACGCGCACTATTTCGCCGTATTTTTCGCCGAAAAGCGCCATTGCGCCGAGTTTACGAGCCTCGGCTATGGGCATTTCGGTGTTTTCAACCGCAATACCCTCAAGTATGGCGGTGTTTACAAAGCTTTCAACCTTTTCGGTTTCTTCGGCGGTTAAAGCCGAAAAATGCGTAAAGTCAAAGCGCACCGCGCTTTCGTTTACAAGCTGACCCGCCTGCTCAACGTGCGTGCCCAAAACCGCGCGCAGACCCGCCTGCAAAAGGTGAGCTGCAGTGTGGTTGCGGCGAATGGCGCTGCGGCGTTCTGCATCAATTTCCGCCGTAACGGTATCGTCTACGCTTAAAGCACCCTTTTCAACCGTGCCGAAGTGGGTAAACACGCCGCCCGCGGTCTTCTTTGTATCGGTAACCTTAAACACGGCATTATCAGTGTAAATAACGCCCGTATCGCCCACCTGACCGCCGCTTTCGGCGTAAAATGCGGTTTTATCAAGCACTATAATTGCCTTTGTGCCCTCTGCGGCATATGAGGTATGCTCGCCGTCCGCCACAATATCAAGCACGCGCGCGCCGCACTTATTCTCGGTATATCCCGTAAATTCAGTAGCGGGAATATTATCAAAGCTTATGCCGTCGCTCTTCCAGCTTTCCGCATCGGCTGATTTGCGGGAGGAACGCGCCATTTGGCGCTGGTTTTCCATAAGCTCGCGGAATTTTTCCTCATCCACGGTCATATTGTTTTCGGCTAAAATATCCTTTGTAAGGTCAAGCGGAAAACCGTAGGTATCGTAAAGCTTGAATGCGTCCTCACCCGAGAGCACGCCGCCCGCCTTTATCAGGTCTTTAAGCAGATTCAAGCCTTGGTCTATGGTTTTATTAAAGTTGCTTTCCTCATTGGAAATAACCTTTTTAATAAGCTGCTCTTTTTCCACAAGTTCGGGATAGCCCGCCTTGTTTTCGGCAATAACGGCGTTTGAAAGCTCGGTTAAAAACGGCTTGTTTATGCCTATCAGCTTGCCGTGCCTTGCCGCGCGGCGGATTATACGGCGAAGAACATAGCCCCTGCCCTCGTTTGACGGGATAATACCGTCGCTTATCATAAATACCGAGGCTCTTATGTGGTCGGTTACAGCACGGATAGAAATATCGGTATTATCGTCCTTTCCGTACTCCTTGCCCGACATTTTGCAGACCTTATTTAATATGTTGCGTATGGTATCGACCTCGAACATATTGTCAACCCCCTGCATAACGCAGGCAAGACGCTCAAGACCCATTCCGGTATCTATATTCTTATGCTCAAGCTCTGTATAAGTGCCGTCGCCCATATTGTTAAACTGGGAGAAAACATTGTTCCATATTTCCATATAGCGGTCGCAGTCGCACCCCGGCTTGCAGTCGGGGCTGCCGCAGCCGTATTTTTCGCCGCGGTCAAAGTATATTTCGCTGCAAGGTCCGCAGGGGCCTGTGCCGTGCTCCCAAAAGTTATCCTCTTTGCCGAGCCTTACAATGTGGCTTTCGGGTACGCCTATTTTATCACGCCAGATAGTGTAGGCTTCGTCGTCCTCTTCATAAACCGAGGGCCACAATAAATCCGACGGAATTTCCAGCACCTTGGTTAAAAATTCCCACGCCCACTCTATTGCCTGCTCCTTAAAATAATCCCCGAAAGAGAAATTACCGAGCATTTCAAAATATGTGCCGTGGCGCGCGGTGTGCCCCACGCGTTCAAGGTCGGGCGTTCTTATGCACTTCTGGCAGGTTGTAACCCGCTTTGAGGGCGGCGTTACCTCGCCCGTGAAATATTTTTTCATAGGTGCCATGCCTGAATTTATAAGCAGCAAAGACTTATCGTTATTAGGTACTAACGAAAAGCTTTTCAGCCGCATATGCCCCTTTGACTCAAAAAATGAAAGATATTTTTCGCGCAGGTCGTTAAGCGAAGTCCACTCCATAAATATACATCCTTAAATAAACATAATTTAACTTATATATTATATACTCAACGCATTTATTTGTCAATCCCGCCGTTTAGGTTATTTCAATTTTTCGGAAAATATGATATTATAAGGAAAAATACATTTTCGGTTGTATAAGAAGTGAGGGGGAGGTTTTGTGAGCGGCGAAGATAAATACCGACTGTTTTTAAACGGAGACGAAGACGCATTTGACGGAATAATGCGCGAATATTTCGACGGGCTTATATTCTTTATAAACAGATATGTAAACGACCCGCACACCGCCGAGGATATTGCTATAGATGTATTCGCCTATATAGCGGAAAACAGGCGGAAATACAATTTTAAGGTATCGCTTAAAACCTATATTTATATGATAGGCAAAAGCCGCGCGTTCAACCTTATAAAGCACCGCAAAAGGCACGCCGCCGAGGAATTACACGAATATATATCGGCAGAAGATTTATCACCCGAAAACGCGTTTTTAAAAAGCGAACAGGCGCGCATTTTAAACGCCGCATTATTAAATCTGCCGCCCGATATGCGGGCGGCGGTGCATTTGGTTTATTTTGAGGGACTTTCATATAAGGAAACTGCCGAGATTTTAAAAAAATCGGCAAAGCAGGTTGATAATTTGCTATGCCGTGCAAAAGCGGCTATGCGAAAAGAGCTTGAAAAGGAGGATATACTGTGAAAAGCTTTGAAGAAAGAAAGGCGGAGGTCTGCCGCCGACGCAAAATTATTGCGGAAAAGCGGAGAAAGAAAAATAAATTACTGCTTTGCGCCGCTCCCGTTATTATCGCGGTCGGTATAGTTATCACCGTGAATTTTCCCGATATTTTTCCGCTTAACAGCGCAAAAAACGAAAGCTCCAACAGCAGCACCGTATCCCTCGATACCGATTTGCCAACGCTTGAAATAAGCGCGCCTGACGGCGGCTACGGCTATGAGGGGTACCTTGCGCACGATATTTCGGAGCTTGTAAACGCAAACCCGTGGAACGAGAATATTTCACTTGCCGCGCTGCCTGTTTTCAGGGTTAAAAACGATACATCCGAAAATAAATTAAAGGAGCTGATAACCGCCACCGCCGAAAAGCTGAATTTAAAGGGCTTTAACAGCTTTACAAACGATGGCGGCGCTGTATTTTCCGACAGCGAAAGCATAAAAATTACGGCAACCGATACGGATATTGCCGTTTATTTTAAAAAAGCCGAAAAGCTGCCTGAAAAGTATAATTTCGGGTATTATGCATCATACAAGGATATGAAAAAAAGCGCCGGATATTTAAAGAATAAATACAGCGCTTTATTTAAAGACGGAAAGTATATTTTGAATTTATACGGCGGCGACTGCGATATTTACGGCAGGCGGACATATTATATCAGCTTTTATAAGGACAGCGATGATATAGTTCAAAAAATCATAAATTACAATTTTTATAAAACCCGTTTCACCCCGAATGATAACGGAGAATTGGAGCAAATAACCACCGATTTACCTGATCTCGGCGATAAAATCGGGAATTACCCCGTTATATCCCCCGATAAGGCAAAGGAGCTTTTGTATGACGGGAAATATGTTACTTCCGCCCCAAAAGCGATTAAAAAAAGCGATAAAACAGCGCAAACCGAGCTTGTTTATCGGTTTGCGCCGTGGGAAAAGTATTATATACCCTATTACCGTTTTTTGGTGGCGGAAGAAAGCACAGGAAACGAAAGCTTAGAAAAGCAAGGCTTTAAAAGCTACTGTGCATATTATGTTCCCGCCGTTGGGGATAAATATATAGCAAATATGCCGCTGTGGAACGGTGCTCTTAACTAATCTGTTTTAATATTTCTGCAACCGTTTCCTCTGCGTTGCCGCTTTTCACCGTTATATCGGCATATTTTTTATAAAGCGGCAGCCTTTCGTTATAAACGCTTTCAAGCGTTTCGCCCCGCCGCATTGCAATACCGCGCGTTGTGATATTGTTTATGCGGCGCTCTATTTCTTCAAGCGGCACGTCAAGAAACACCGTTGTGCCGCCGCTTTTAAGCTTTTTCATAGCTCTTTCGCCGAAAACCGCGCTGCCGCCCGTTGCAACCACCGAATTTTCGAAATCCGCTGCGGCAATTACTTCCTCCTCGGTTTTAAGAAAGAAATCAAGCCCGCCGCAGTCTATTATTTCCTGCAGCTTTTTGCCGGTTTCCTGCTGAATTAAAAGGTCGGTATCGGAAAACCGCATACCCGCCGCCTTTGCCAGCAAAACGCCCACCGTGCTTTTGCCCGAGCCCGGCATACCTATTAAAATTATGTTCTCGCTCATCAGTTTTTAAGGCTTTGCAGGGGGGCCGGTATGCGCCCCGCGCGGTCGATAAACTTCTTCGGGCTTTTTTCAAGGTTTACGCGCATTATCGGTCCCGAGCCCAAAAGCCCGCCGAAATTAAGCTCCTCGCCCGCCTTTTTGCCTATTGCGGGAATCACCCTTACCGCCGTGGTTTTTGAGTTTACCATACCGATAGCCGCCTCGTCCGCAATTATTGCGGAAATAACCTCTGCGGGGGTCTCGCCGGGAATCGCTATCATATCAAGCCCGACAGAACAAACCGCGGTCATAGCCTCCAGCTTTTCAAGCTGCAAATCTCCCGAGCGCGCTGCGGCTATCATACCTGCGTCCTCTGTAACGGGAAAAAACGCGCCCGAAAGCCCGCCGACGGAGGAAGACGCCATAACGCCGCCTTTTTTAACCGCGTCGTTAAGCAGAGCCAGCGCCGCGGTAGTGCCGTGCGTTCCGCAGGTTTCAAGCCCCATTTCTTCAAGAATATGCGCCACCGAGTCGCCCACCGCGGGCGTGGGGGCTAACGATAAATCCACTATACCGAAAGGAACACCGAGCCGCTTTGAGGCTTCTGTTCCCACAAGCTGACCCATACGTGTTATTTTAAACGCCGTGCGCTTTACTATTTCGGCAACGCTTCCGAGGTCAACATTCGGGTACTTTTTAAGCGCCGCCTGAACAACGCCGGGGCCCGAAACGCCCACATGCACCACGCAATCGGGCTCGCCCACGCCGTGGAACGCGCCCGCCATAAATGGGTTATCCTCAACCGCATTGCAGAATACAACCAGCTTTGCGCAGCCTATGCAGTCGCGGTCGGCGGTTTTTTCGGCAGTCTCGCGCACAATTTCGCCCATTAGCTTTACCGCGTCCATATTTATGCCCGATTTTGTAGAACCTATATTGACCGATGAGCAAATGTTTTCGGTAGTGTCGAGCGCCTCGGGAATTGAGCGTATAAGCGCCTCGTCCCCCGCCGAAAAGCCCTTATGCACAAGGGCGGAGTAGCCGCCTATAAAGTTTACGCCCGTAGTGTCCGCCGCGCGCTGCAGCGTTTTGGCGTAAAGCACGGGGTCGCCGCCTGTGGCGGCAAGCATTGATATGGGGGTTACGGAAATTCGCTTGTTTATTATCGGAATACCGTATTCCCGCTCTATATCCTCGCCGGTCTTGACAAGGTTGCCGGCGAGTCTTGTTATCTTCTCATAAATTTTATTGCAGGAACTCTTTATATCCGAATCGGCGCAGTCAAGCAGGGAAATTCCCATTGTCACCGTGCGGATATCAAGATTTTCCTCGGAAATCATATTTATGGTTTCCATTATATCGTTAATATTAAGCATTGGGGCAGCTCCTTTTTTAAATGCGGTGCATTGAATTGAAAATATCTTCGTGCATTACGCGAATATCAAGCCCTTTGCCTACGCCCAGTGCTTTCATTTTATCCGAAAACTCGGTAAACGTGCAGTTAAGCCCGTCAATTTCCGTAAGCATTACCATTACGAACATATCCTGCAAAACCGACTGCGTAATGTCAACTATATTAACATTGCACTCCGCGCACACCGCGCTTACCTCGGAAATTATTCCTACCGCGTCCTTACCTATAACCGATACTACTGTTTTCATTGTTTTTCACGCTCCTGACGGTTCCCATTTTACCACATTTCCCCTTTAATATCAAGGTATAAATACACTGCCGATGTAAATTTAAATGTCGTTCCCGCGGAATTATTTGACAGCGTCAGCACAAGTATGCTACAATGTATTTATATTAAACACAGTGTGTATACAAAGGAAGTTAGTATATATTTAAAAAAATCACGGCAGTAATACTTGTTGCAATAATTGCTTTGTCCTTTTCCGGCTGCTCTTATATAGCATATAAGGATTACTATACTAAGGAAGACTACTTAAATATTTGGGAGCTTGAAGGCGTTCGGTATGACGCCGAGGGAATATCACCTCAATATCTCTGAACGGCAGCCTGCGGCAAACCTTTACCTATAATTCTTCAAACGAACTTGTCCGTGTGGATGATAAAGCGGCGAATAAGTCCGTAACCTATGTGTATGATTTTGTAGGGAATATTACCGCAGTAAAGACCTATCTTTACACAACAGGTGCGCTTGGTTCTCCCCTTACCACTCAAAACTATACCTATAACAGCCAAAATCAGCGAACCGATTTAGGGTATGACGCAAGCGGAAATTTAACTTCACTTAACGGTTATACCTTTACTTGGAGCGGCAGTATTAAAGCACTCGATAGAGGGAGATTTTAACCGTGTTGCGGTATCTGAGGTTGAAAACCTCGCCGACGGAGACGGCTCGGGCAGGGTGCAAAGATAATGAATAAAGCCGGATAAAGTGCGACCCCATCGGAGCTACAGACCGAAGTCACAAAACAAATTAAACTTATTTATATTGAAAAAGAAGAGCTGATGCGCTATAATATAAAAGTCGTATCAGCTCTTTTCGTATTTTCGGAAAAACTGTATACCTTACAATAATCAAATACTTATAAAATAAGGAGATATGGGAATAAATGAAATTAGGAATGGTAATTGTCGAACCGAGTTTCATATGTCCCTATAACTCCTCAAAATCTCATAAAACCCGATAGTACCGCGGGTTTTAAAAAAATCACTTTAATATATCTTTATACTTCTCTATGCAAGTCCACGCCAAAATGGTGTAGTAAATGGTGAAGTAAGGCTTATGTTAAAAACGAAAAAAGAGCCTATGCAATAACAATCCCCCACATTAAAAATGTGGGGGTAATTTTATAATATATGTATTTTATGAAAAATTGCCGTTATTATCGCAGGTAAGTACAACATGCGGCTCAATAGTGCTCACAACGACTAAAAGAGCCTTTCTGATAAACTTCGCGTCCCCTATGGCTTTATTTGCTGAACGCTCAGCAGTTGCGGATTTGAATTCCCATGCGGAATCTTTAATCGAGTATGTATAGGAAGCCTTTGTACAAAAAGCAGAGCCGTGTGAGCTCACCGTAAATGTACCGTTTATTGTAAAAGTAAAGAACACTGTTCCAGAATTGTTTTTTGCAATATATGTTTTTTTACCGGATTTTTCATATGTTGTTGCAAGTGGTGTCGCCAAATTCGTGTTATCGTCCTCATAAACGGAAACGGTTATAATATAACCGTCAACATACATTGTTTCTTCACTGACAAGCCTTTGATTTTTTTCGGTTGCCGCCTCTGCCGCAGATATAGGCATAAAAGCGCATATAATTGCCAAAAGAATGGCAGCTATTGATTTATTGACTGTTCTGTTCATTTGAGCTTTCCTCCGTAATTTTAAACTCGTATTGTTCGGGTTGATGTTCCCTGTTCCATTTGATCATATAAATTCCTGTCCCGATTGCAAGAATTATAATAACAATTAGTGCAGAAATAACTGCTATCCAAATCCTTTTGGAACGACACAGCTTTTTATTTATATGGATTCCGTCAAGCGAAGAAATATATTCTGCTACACATTGCTCCGGTTTGCCAAAATGGTTTTCCAACAATTCATATGTAACAGAAACCTTATCATTGCAAAACTCTATCAAGCTGCCTTTTAATTCGGTATCAAGCATTTTTTGTAATCTTTTCGGGCAATCTTTCTTCGCCGCTTTTAAATATTTATTTATTATTTTTTCATTCGATGCCATTTGCTATTTCCTCAATATTATCCACCTGTAAAATTTTCAACACACCTGCTGTATGCAAAATGTATTCGTGCTTGAGGTCTTCAAGATATTTTCTGCCCTGCTCCTCCAAGTGATAGTAAACACGAACACGCCTTTTGCCTACCTTTTCCGAATGGTCGGATATCATCCCCTTTTCAACCAAGCGATAAAGCGACGGGTATAACGAACTTTCCAGAATACGGTAAAGACCGCCGCTTCTGTCGGATAGCTGCTGTGAAATTTCATACCCATACATATCGCCGTCCTGCAGCAGTGTAAGTATGGTAAGTTCGATAGTACCTCTTTTTAAATTATCTGAAATTGCCATATCCATTCTCCTGTCGGATATAATATAACAAAAATATTTCTTGTTGTCAATACTATACATCAAAAGTTATTCTTGACAAATTCCACATTACTTGTTATAATAAAGTCAACGGATTGTTCGACAATTACAAAAACGGAGGATGATGTTATGAAAATCAGAAAAGTATTTGACTCAAAGTTTATTTTTACACCAATTTATTTGCTTTCAGGTGTGATTATCACCTATTTAAAAGAATTATAAAATTTAGCACACTTGTTTTCAAAACATACTTGAATGACCGCGGCATGATGGTATGTATGAAAAAATAAAAACAAAGGAGTTTATCATGAAAGTGAAAAATTGTAGGAAAGTTTTAGTTTTCGGTATAATAGCAGCGGCAATAATCAGTACATTAGCCCTAACGGCATCTGCTACTGATGACAGTCGTGGATATTATATGATTTTATACGGAAATTATGCAAATTGTTATAACGATGAAATCCAATATAGGCAAACGGATAGCGTTGAAAATCCTTGGAAGGTGAACCTTGCTTATAATTCCGAGGGAAATAATACAATAGCTACATTTTGGTTGGCAAAAGAGAATAAAACCAGAGTGTCTACAACTCATAATGTTCACCAAGGCTCCGGAGATCATTATTATAGACCATATGCTTCGGCCAATAAAACCAATGTACGATTGGCGGTTGAGAATAATAATAACACAAATGTAAGTTATTATGTTTCAGGAACATGGGATGAAGAAACTTGGTAATGTCTAACATAGTGCTGCCCTTGCGGCAGCACTATACTTAAGGAGGTGGATATTTTGGCTTATTATCTAAAACGCTTGCTTAACGACCCTTTAAAAACAACCGTAATAATATTTATATTGCTTTTACCCTTTTGTGAAAATATATACTATATTTATGAATTTCTCAAATATAAAAATGTTGTGAACCCTAATTATTCATGCTTTTTAGCGGGTGGGAGCACAGGAGTAGGTCACATATTACAGGGTGTTTTATTATGGTTTGCTCCAATGTATTTTTTAATATTGTTTAGTGAAGACTGTTTACAGGATTTCAAGACAGGAAATATAAATATTCTAATTTCAAAGATTGGACCGAAAAAGTATATAATAATTAATTTAATAAAATCTTTCGTAATGAGTTTCATGCTTATCTTTATTTCTCTTGCAATAAATATGTTAACAACATATTCACTTTTTTTCGGTGGAAATATATCTAAGGTTGATTTAAATGTACAAGGCCACGGATTTTATCAATATAGTATAACACACCCATTGTTAATAAATATAATGTATATTTTGTTGACAAGCATAATAATTGCATTCGTCAGTATGACCGGGACAGCACTTACTTTCACTCTCAAAGATCGTAAATTGATTTATCCAATAGCTATGTTTTGTTGGTATATAGCCTGTTCGGTACCCGATTCTATTATTTATGTAACGCAACCATTCACAGAATACGGACTTGATGTAACACTTAAATCATTCTTTGTGTTCATAATAATAAATATGGTAACGGTCATTCTATTATCGCTGAGGGAAACGATATATGTTAAGAAAAAAATTCTTTAATCTATCTATAACAACTATGGTCGTTATGCTCTTAAATTGGACACTCACAATACTCTTGCCGTATAAGGGCATTCCGATTTTTCCGTATAGCAACATAAGTGTTTCTGAAAAAAAGAGCATAATTATATCTGTTCTTTTAAATTCGGGAAGTTATGACTCGTTATTAAACATGATTTTTCTTGTGCTCGTTTATCTGCTTTCACTTAATTACTTACTTAGCTCATTCGAAGCCTTTTATATTGTAAGGTTTAAAAGCAAGCTCTGCTTTTTAAAACACAATTTTATGATTTGCACTATTTTTACCTTGTTGTTTGTGTTTATAAAAACGTTGGTAGGGATAATATGTTCCTCTGCTTTATTTGGACAAGAGGAAGGAGCCAATTGCGCAAGCGGATTGAAAACGTCTGTATCTATATATCTTATGTGCTTTATATATTACTATTTTATTTATTAAACGGACTGATTCTGATATCATTTAATTATATTATCGGAAAAAAATATTCTGTTATATTTATTTTCTTGCTAAATTTGTTTGAATATGCATTAATAAAATTAAATATAGTTACTTGGATATTTATCAAAGATGCTACAAAATTCTCTATGTTTCTTTCTGGAAAAATCACATACAGTATATTTATTTCCACAATATTTAGAAGCATTCTTTATATTATAATAGTTTCTTGCCTTGGAAATTATTTAGTTTGTAATAAGGACAACTTTATCAATGAAAAAAAATAACTATATTTATATTTTGATAATACTTTCAGTGATTTTACAATGCTTATTTTATAATAATACAAAATTAAACTATCAATATACCTTTGCAATAGGTATAACCGGATTGGATACTAAATTAAGCATCTCACCGATGTTAATGCTTTTATTGCCTATATTTATTGAGGTATTTTCATTTAATGAAAATATTTCAGATATAATTAACAAAAACGGTAAAATATATATAATCCGAAATTATTCTAAAATCCGTCTAATAAACAAAATGATTGTTTACATAATAACAAAAATCGCAGTATTTACTTGCTTACAAATCATTATTTACAGTCTTTTAAGGGGAAAACTTGAAGATCTTTCAATGTACACTAATATTAGGGCAATCATTCTATACATAAACATAATATTGGCAATAGCATTATTTGAACAGATAATCCAATTTTACATTTCTTCTGTTTATGTGGTTTTAATAACAAGCATATATATTTTTTTGGGTACGACTATCGGTATTTTAACGAAATCACTTATTATAAAATTTATACTTTTTCCATCGCTTACTTTCGGATTATATAATGGAGCGGTGTACAGTATGAAAAACTACATATCTAATCTAATGTTTGTTTTTGTATTGAATACTTTTCAATATCTTTATATATCTTTTAAATTTCAAAAAACCGACATTTATTGATGAGGTGTAAACAAATGATTGAACTGAAAAATATTTCAAAAAAAATAGGAAGTAAACTTGTACTTGATAATGTTTCTTATACTTTTGAAACTGGGAAAATATATGGGTTGAGCGGAATTAACGGTTCGGGTAAAACAATGCTTTTAAGAGCAATTGCCGGCTTGATAATTCCTACACAAGGGCAAATCATAATTGATGGGAAAGCTCTTCATAAAGATATTTCTATACCGGAAAGCATTGGCATTATTATAGAAAATATGGAATTGTTAGGTCAATATAATGCTTATGATAATCTCAAAATTTTATCCAAAATAAAAAAGTGTGCTACCGATAATGATATTCTGAAAAGCCTTGAAAGAGTTGGCTTGAGTACAGATAAAAAAGTCAAAAAGTTTTCTTTGGGAATGAAGCAACGCCTTAATATTGCACAGGCAATCTTTGAATCACCAAAAATTCTGTTGCTTGATGAACCGACAAATGCATTAGATGAAGAGGGAATTACCCAAATTTATAAAATATTAAGGGAGGAAAAGTATAATGGTGTCACTGTTATAATAACAACACACAATAAACAGGATTTGGAGAATTTGTGCGATACGGTATTAACAATGTCAGAGGGCAAGCTATATGAAAAGTAATTTTTACGATAATAAACTAATTAAAATTGTTATTTGTTTCATATTGATTATATTTGTAATTGGTTTACTATTAAATCGTTTATATATTTGTAAGTTCATCAATCAAAATGATGATGAAAACAACAATATAGACAGTTCGTATAATGTAACAGCCGACGGGTTATATAATTATTATGTTTGTGATAATAATTCAGCGAGGGAAATTTATATAACAAAATATAACGGAGAAGAAAAATCTGTTATAATACCAAATATGATTGATGATGTGGTTGTTACACAAATAGGCGATTCGTGTTTTACTATGAATGATGAAATCGTAAGTGTCCAAATACCAAATACAATTACACATATTGGAACTTGTGCCTTCGCCGGTTGTAAAAATTTAAAAAGTGTTACAATCCCTGATAGTGTAAAGACAATTGATCCATATGTTTTTGTTGATTCGGATAATGTTACGATATATTCATTTGAAAATTCTTTTGCAATTAATTATGCAAAAGAATATAGCATAAAGTACAATTTAAAAAAGATTAATTAAGATATGAATTTAATAAAGTCTTTTTGAATAATAACTCTTTATATTACGTTTGAATTAATATTTATAACAATTATGTATTATAGTATTCTAATTGTCCACATTATCTGTAGTTGATATATGTATGTTGAAATTCAAACTGTTGATGGGCTCCATACTGCGGATATGTTTTGCATTGATGTAAATTAATTTGCTTGTAAGTTATTAGGATTATTATTAAAAATCACATTTGGAACAAAATAAATAGAATTTGAATGGAACGCTCTACTTGCAAATTACTATTTCACCGAGGTGGCGTTACCATCAGGTTCTAATGATCGCAAGGTCGTGGAGGTTCAAGTCCTCTTACCCGCACCATAAAGCGACTACAAAAAAGATGTAGTCCCCTAAAACCCCGATTTTATCGGGGTTTTTTGCTGTCCGTAAGGCAAAAAAATAAATTGCAAAAACGTAGATGAAAAAAGGTGATTTTCCCTTTAAGGATAGATTTGAACCAACGAACAATTTAATATGTTATATCAGGCAGGTAGGAGTCTTCTTTAGATATTGTGTAAACCTCCGAGATGGTATAAAATAGAAATAACAAATCGGAGGTTAAAATTATGCCAAGGTACAAAGACAGCCCGGAGGTACGGGCAGCAAAACAGGAACGGAGAGAGAAATTGCGGGAATTGCTCGCACTAATGGAAGTGGAGGATGTCCGAGACCTGAAATCCGTATTCAAAGAAATGGTCGGCGAGGTACTCGAAAACGGACTTGAAGCAGAGCTTGACGATAAGCTCGGCTACACCAAGTACGATTACCGAAATAAAGACACCGACAACAGCCGAAACGGTCATAGCGCAAAGACCGTTAAAACAAGCGCGGGCGAAGTGGAAATAGCCGTTCCGCGAGACAGGAAAGCTGAATTTGAACCGCAGATAATCAGGAAAAACGAAACATCAATAAGCTGGGATATTGAAGAAAAGATCATTTCAATGTACGCTAAAGGTATGACGACCAACGATATTTCGGCACATTACAAACAAACGGGGAAGTCACATCTTTACAAAAAGTTCTCAAACTTTACCATTAATTCTCTATTGGCATTCTCAAAAAATTTTCCTACAAAAACTTGACACGAACATTCACAAATTATTCACTTGACATTAACGGTAAGCGGCGTTAGAATGAAATTGGTAAAATTTGCACGGCTTCTTGCTTGCGGTGGGTTAGTACCGCAAATGAAAAGACCGTGAACCACACTTTTTGCTCACCGCTTTCGACCTACCCGACGCCTTTAGGACGGACAAAGTGCGAACTTCGGGAGTTATAGGCTAAGGGTGCAAGGTTTGATGTGAAATAATGCGGCGTGTCCGCAATGATTTTGGTTTGAGTAATGAGTCCGTTTATGTTTTTTAGTGCCTAGTAATGGAGAGTAGCCGAGACAGGCCCAGGCGAAATTCATCGTTCCGCACAACCCGCAGAACAAGGAAAAACCCGCCTGTCTTGCTGTCGGACATGCTTTAGCGTGATCGGGACTGACGGCAATACCAAATGACCATTTACAACCCGTGTATAGGGGCAGTCTGCCCTGACGGTTAAAACTCATACGTGAGTCCATAAGAGAAAAAGGTGGAAGAGTACAGCATTATTGTTGTACTCTTTTCACTACCAAGAGAAAACTTGTTGTTTTTGCTCCCGGAGGCGGAAAGTCAACCTATAAACTTTTCGCCCTTTTTAAGAAGGAGGTGGTGCCATGGTTAATACACTGTATTTCTGTATCCATAGCATTTGGGCATATTTTAAACTTGTCTCCGCCTCCGAGTGCAGAATAATCGGTTAACCGAAAATCGGGGTTGTCTTATTGACAATTAACCCGCAAAACAACAACTACAACAAAGAAGTAAACAGTTTTTCAGACTCCGTTAAAAAGTATCTGAAGATCAAAAAAATGACACAAGCTGATTTAATCAGAAAGAGTATGTTAACAAGAACTACCGTAAGCCGTATATGCCGTAACAGCAACGATAAAGGCAGTACATATCAGCCTACAGATCGCATTGTTATGAGCGTTTGTGTGGCTTTAGGGTTAGATTCAAAAGAAACAAAAGAATTGTTCAGTCTCGCATTCCCCTATTTGAAATGTTGGGATAAAATAATAGCCGAGAAAATGAACATCGATCAAGCAAACAGCTTCCTTTATGACGAGGGATTACCTCTGCTGGGAAGCCCCATAGACGAGTAAAATTTGTATGCCGTCCTGCTTTTTGCAGGGCGGTCTTTTTTGTTTCGCCGGGGAAGCAAAACGCACCTGTTAAATCTGATACAATGCAATCAGGTTAAGGGTGCGCGCCAAACCTGAATAAAATTAAAAAAGGAGAAACAAAAAATGTTAAACATTCGTGATTTGAAAATTGATCCTGCGTCTCTCGGCGCAAAAAAGCTGTTGGTGGATATTGTCCCGACATATGAGTATAAGGACGGACACCGCACGGAAACAGTTACCGGATACCGATATATTGTCGCTTTACCGGATTTAAGCCTTGAAAAGCTCGGTGTGAAAATTGACGGGAAACAGCTTATGGAAAAGCCGGATGGTTATGCGGAGGTTGAATTCAGCGGACTTGAAGTGTCGGCATACGAAAGCCAGGGAAAAACACAAATCAGCGCAAAGGCTACAGGTATTTCATTGGTTAATAAAAAGCCATAATGCTGTGCGGCGCTGTAATGCCGACAGGGGAACAGAATATTTTTGCCTTAGTAAAAATATTCCCCGGCGGCAGCGCAGCGTCGCACTTCCATAAGGGCAAGTATTACCCTTATGGAAGCATAAGTAGCAGTAGCAATGAAAGGAGGAATTTCATATGGCTTCTAATCCGCAATCACGCAAATGGACGCTTACAATCAATAATCCGCAGGACTGCGGGCTTGACCGTGACGGTATTCGCAAAATTTTAAACCTGTTTTGTCCGGATTATTACTGTTTGGCGGACGAAACGGCAACAACGGGAACATTTCATACCCATATTTTTATTTACTCTAAATCCCCTATTCGCTTTTCAACTGTTAAAAACCGTTTTCCCACCGCACACATAGAAAAGGCATTCGGCAGCGCAAAGGAAAACCGCGACTATATACGCAAAGAGGGCAAATGGGCGGACGATAAAAAGAGTGAAACCTCACACAAGGGCAGCTTTTACGAATTCGGAAATATACCGAATGAATGTGAGGAGCGCGACCCGAAAATGTATAAGCTGCTTTGCAATGTAAAGGACGGTTTATCAACGACAGAAATAATAGACGAAACACCCTCTTTTGCCTTTAAGCTAAAGGATATAGATATTTTGCGCGAGGCATATCTTTCGGAGCGCTACCGTTCCGAAAACAGAGAGCTTACCGTTACATATCTGTTCGGAGCGTCTGGCACGGGAAAAACAAGCGGTATATATAAAAAGCACCCCGCAAGCGAAATATGCAGAATTACCGATTACAACGGGAAAAACGGTGTACGGTTTGATTCGTACCACGGGCAGGATATATTGGTTTTTGAAGAATTTAATTCTCAAATACCGATAGAAACAATGCTTAATTATCTTGACATATATCCGCTTACACTACCGGCACGGTATTCCGACCGCACCGCGTGTTATACAAAGGTGTATATAACCTCTAACCTGCCCTTAAACGAGCAATATATTGATGTCAAGCACAATCACCCCGAAACATGGAAAGCGTTTATACGCCGTATTCACCGCGTTTTCTTTTATAAAGCCGGCGGGCAGGCGGAAGAAATTTATTTCAGGTGAGGAGGGTTTCTATGCCTGATAATGATAAGGAACGGCTGAAAAAACAGACGCAAAAGCGGTATTTATTGCTTCGTATTAAAAACGGATATGATTTTGTAAGAGGAAATAAATCGGGGAGATATATTGTTTTGGCGGTTTATGCCGCTGTTATAATATTTTGGCTTTTCTGCAAAAGTTACTTTGATATTGAAAAGACGGACCTTATCTCCCCTGCATTTATCGCCTTGCTAAAGCTTTTCTTTCCCTTAATGATTATTGCCGTCGCACCTGCCGTGCTTATACTGCTCGGAACTCCTGCCGGCAGCGAAACCGTTTCAAACGGGTTAAAACGAATCGGTTTTACAAACAGCGCCGGAGAAATACCTATGCTTATTTCAAAGGAAACGGACGGAAAAGACAATTCGGTAACCGTATATCGGTTTTACGGTGTAGGTATACCGCTTAAAGAATGGGAAGACAAACGGCAAAAAATAGAGGCGGCGCTCAATTTGAATATAGCAAATCTGAAAGAGGGCAGCGATAAACAGGAAATTATGCTTTATGCGGTTCAGGCGGATACTTCCCTTTTAAAGCGTATTGTGTGGAACGACAATTATCTTGCAGGCAGTAATTCCGTGCTCGTGCTCGGTAAAAGTCTTTTGGGTACGGTCACGGTGGATCTGAAAAAAATACCTCACATTTTACTCGGCGGCTCGACAGGCAGCGGTAAAAGCGTTCTGTTAAAGCTATTGCTTATGCAGGCATTAAAGAAAAATATGTCGGTCAACATAGCGGATTTTAAGGGCGGAGTAGATTTTCCCTCCGTTTGGCAGGATAACTGCAAAATGTGTTTTGATGAAAATGAGCTTATAACGCTGCTGACCGGGCTTGCAGATGAATTGCAGCGGCGAAAAGTCTTACTTCGTGAAAATAATTGCCGAAATATAGACGAATACTGCCGAGAAACAGGAAAAGAACTGAAACGCTGTATATTTGCCTGTGATGAAATTGCCGAGGTACTCGATAAAACCGGACTTACAAAAGAACAGAAAGAGCGGGTAAGCTTAATAGAAAGTAAGCTATCCGTAATAGCCAGACAGGGGCGGGCGTTCGGTATTCATCTGATACTTGCAACGCAAAGACCTGACGCCGCCATTCTTTCAGGGCAGATACGAAACAATATTGATTGCCGCATTTGCGGCAGAGCCGATAACATACTGTCACAGATTATACTCGACAGTACCGCAGCAGCAGAGCAAATACCCAAAGATACCGCAGGCAGATTTATCTTATATGACGGTACGGTTTTCCAGGCATATTATTTTGAAGATTGACGGAAAGGAGTGTGTTTGAATGCAACAAAACAATGTAGGCATACCGCTTAATTTAAAGCTTACAATGACCGTAAAGGAAGCCGCAGAGTACAGCAATATAGGTATTAACCGCATTGACCGTATGCTGCGGAGTCCGAATTGTCCGTTCGTGTTATATGTAGGAACAAAAAAGCTTGTTAAACGCAAGGAATTTGAGCAATTCATCAGCAATAAATTAACAATTTAATACGGTCATATTAATTTTATATGTTTTATATTGAAAAAACAGGGCTGATGCATTATAATATAATAGTTGCATTGGCTCTTTTTCTGATTGTGAAAAGGAGTTGATATAATGGGTAAAAGCCTTAAAGGAAAAGAAATAGGAAAAGGTATTTGCCAAAGAAAGGACGGATTATATACCGCAAGATTTGTTGACAGAACAGGTAAAAGACACGAAAAATGTTTTTCGCTTCTTCCGGAAGCTCGCAACTGGTTAGAGGACTCAAAATACGCAGATAAGCACGGCAATATTTTTGCCCCGTCAAGTATGACAGTTGATGAATGGTTTGAATATTGGATAAATAATATTGTGGGTGATTTAGCCCCAAACACCGTAAGAAATTACCGCGAACGGTATAAATTCAATATACAGCCCGTTATCGGCAAAATGCTTTTAGCCGATGTTAAGCCTATGCACTGCAAATTGGTATTAAACAAAATGGATAGCGATTACGCAGGCTCGACAATAAGGCAAACTTATATTTGTATGGGAACTATGCTTAAATCCGCATTGATGAACGATATAATTGAAAAGCACCCTATGAACGGCGTAAGGTACACCAAGCCTGTGCGTGAAGTAAACGATATTAAATATCTTACAGTAAGCGAACAGCATAAATTTTTAGAAGCCGCAAAACGCTCGCACAATTATGCGCAATATTCGCTTATTCTCGAAACAGGACTTCGCACGGGCGAATTGATTGGTCTGACATGGGACGCTATCAATTGGAAAAAGCGGACTTTAACCGTTAATAAAACTTTAGAATACAGGCACGGTCAAGGCTGTTGGAGAGCAGGACCGCCGAAAACACCGCAAAGCTACCGCACTATTCCGTTAACCGATAAAGCTTACGAAATTCTAAAGGACATTTACAAGACCGCAAAAACTCGCAAGACCTCCGAAACGCTTTCGCAGACATTGGAGTTTATTGACAGGCATACCGGGGCGAAATCTTTTCTTGAAATGAAAGACCTTGTATTTATAAATTGGAGAACGGGCGAACCCACAAAAAACAGCTCGTACGACACACATCTGTACAAATTGTGCGACGAGGCAGGCATTAAACGCTTTTGTATGCACGCTTTACGCCATACATACGCAACACGGGCGATAGAAAGCGGTATGCAGCCGAAGGTTTTACAAAGGCTTTTGGGACATTCAAGTCTTCAAATGACTATGGACAGATATGTGCATGTGACCGAGGATTCTTTTGTAAACGCCGTTCATCAATTTGAAAGCTATTCATTTCTGCAAAATGGTGTAGAAATGGTGTAGTCGGGCAAATAAAAATGCCCCGAACACTAATAAAATAAGGAGATATGGGAATAAATGAAATTAGGAATGGTAGGGCTGCCGAATGTAGGCAAATCGACCCTTTTCAACGCAATAACAAACGCGGGGGCGCAATCGGCGAATTACCCCTTTTGCACAATAGAGCCGAATGTGGGAATGGTAAGCGTGCCGGACGAGCGGCTTGAAAAATTAGCGGAGATATATAACCCGGACAAGTTTACCCCTGCGGTTATTGAATTTGTGGATATTGCGGGGCTTGTAAAGGGCGCTTCAAAGGGCGAGGGGCTTGGCAATAAGTTCCTTTCCAACATACGCGAGGTGGACGCGATTGTTCACGTTGTGCGCTGCTTTGAAAGCGACGATATTATTCACGTTGAAGGCTCGGTTGACCCCGCGCGCGATATTGAAACTATAAACTTAGAGCTTATTTTTTCGGATATTGAAATGGCGCAGCGCCGCCTTGATAAAACCGCAAAGGCGCTCAAAGGTGATAAATCGCTGCAGGGCGAGGTTGATTTCTTAAAAAGGCTTATAGCCCACCTTGAAAACGGGTTACCCGCCCGCTCGGTTGAAATTAACGACGAAACCGAGCAAAACGTGCTTGACACCACGGCGCTGCTTTCGGCAAAGCCTGTAATTTACGCCTGCAATATGAGCGAGGAGGACTTTACCTCAGGCATAGAGTCAAACAAAAACTACAACGCGGTAAAGGAAATTGCCGAGCGCGAAAAGGCGGAAATTCTGCCGATATGCGCCGCCCTTGAGGCTGAAATTTCGGGGCTTTCGGATGAAGAAAAGGTTATGTTCCTTGAAGAATTGGGGCTTGAGCGCTCGGGGCTTGACCGTATGATTCAAAAGTGCTACCACCTTTTGGGGCTTATTTCTTACCTTACCGCAGGCAAGCCCGAGGTGCGCGCCTGGACTATTAAGCAGGGCACAAAGGCGCCGCAGGCGGCGGGCAAAATACACTCCGACTTTGAGCGCGGCTTTATTCGCGCAGAGGTTATAAACTTTGACGAATTTATAAACGAATGTGGCGGCAGCATTACGGTTGCCAAGGAAAAGGGACTTGTAAGGAGCGAGGGCAAGGAATATGTTATGAAGGACGGAGACATTGTTCTCTTCCGTTTTAATGTTTGATTTTCGGAGTTGATATTTTATGGGTGGTTTTTATTACTACGGTATAGACTCGCTTTACATTTATCTTGTAGTTCCGGCAATTATAATAATGCTCTGGTCGCAGATAAGGGTAAAAACGGTTTTTTCAAAGTACAGCACACATCATTCGCCGCTTACCGGAGCGGACGCCGCGCGGCGGGTGCTTGAAGCAAACGGTGTATATAATGTTAAAATAGAGCGCGTTTCGGGCAATCTTACCGACCACTACGACCCGAGGACTAACGTTATACGCCTTTCCGATTCGGTTTACGGCGCAAACAACCTTTCCGCCGTGGGCGTTGCCGCGCATGAGGCGGGGCATGCCGTTCAGTACTCAAAGGGCTATGTGCCCATAAAGGTGCGCTCGGTAATACTGCCGGTATGTAATTTGGGCTCGCAGCTTTCAATACCGCTGCTTATAATCGGGCTTATCTTCGATTTTTATTTTCTTGTGAAGCTGGGCGTTATTTTCTTCTGCGTGGCGCTGCTTTTTCAGCTTTTAACGCTGCCTATTGAGTTCAACGCATCTCACCGCGCGCTTGTGACGCTTGACAATTCGGGGCTTATAAAGGAAGATGAGAAAAAAGCGGTTTGCAGGGTGCTTTCCGCCGCGGCTATGACCTATGTTGCGGCGCTGCTTGTATCGCTTACGCAGCTTATACGTCTTTTGGCAATTACCAAGAGAAACAGGCGGTAATTTTTACTGCACGGCTTTGGCTGAATAGCCGAAAGAATTATCACCCATAATAACTACGGGTGATAAAATGAAACAGCGAAAAATAAGATTTATGCTTTTTTCAATAGGCGCCGTGGGCTACGGGCTTATTGAGGTTATGTGGCGCGGCTACACGCACTGGTCAATGCTGGGGGCGGGCGGTATTTGCTTTGTGTTCTTCGGCACAATAAGCGAAAAGCTCAAAAAAGCGGGACTTTTAATAAAAGGACTTGTAGGCAGCACCTTTGTTACGGGTATTGAGTTCATTTTCGGCGTTGTATTTAATATAATTTTAAAGAAGAACGTTTGGGATTACAGCAAAATGCCAATGAACATAGGCGGACAGATTTGTATGCCCTATTCCTGCCTTTGGGTGCTTTTAAGTCTTGTGTGTATTCCGTTCGCGGGCAAGGTAAAAAAACAGTTGGGCAATAATATTATTAAAAAATAAGGCGGAAATAAAAGTGGAATTTCTTCACAGAACCTGGGCGGAAATTGATGTTGACGCCCTTGTACATAACTTTGGTATTATTAAAAAAGAGGCGGCGGGCGCTAAAATAATGGCGGTTGTAAAGGCTGACGCCTACGGGCACTCCGCGCGCAACGTAGCTCCCCTGCTTGAGGCGGAGGGGGCAAACGCTTTTGCCGTTTCAAATATAGAAGAGGCGGTAACGCTGCGCGGCTGCGGTATAACCAAGCCTATTCTTATTTTGGGCTATACGCCTGTTAGTATGGCTTCGCAGCTTTATATTAACGATATAACCCAGAGCGTTTACTCCCCCGAATACGCCGCCGCACTTTCACAAAAGGCTACGGCGGATAAGGTAAGAATTAAAATACACATAAAACTTGATACGGGTATGAGCCGCATTGGGTTTGACTGCCGTGATAATTCTCTTTCGGGGATTGATGACGCAATTGCCGCCGCGCGGCTGCCGGGCTTTGATTTCGGCGGAATTTTCACGCATTTTGCCGTTTCCGACCGCACCCCGCAAGAAGAGGACGGCTTTACCGCCGCGCAGTATTCGCGCTTTATTGCGGCAAAGGAGCGCTTTATAAAGGCGGGGCTTACCCCAAAAATTTGCCACTGCTGCAATTCGGCGGCTTTCTGCCTTGATACCGATAAGCACCTTGATATGTGCCGCCCGGGCATAATTCTTTACGGACTTACCCCGTCGTCGGGCTTAAAGCTAAAAGAAGATTTTATACCCGCAATGACGGTGAAATCGGTTGTTTCAATGGTTAAAACCGTTAAAAAGGGCGATACCGTAAGCTACGGCAGAACCTTTACCGCCGAAAGGGAAATGAAAACCGCAACAGTAACCGCAGGCTATGCCGACGGCTACCCGCGGCTGCTTTCAAACAAAGGCTATGTTTTAATAAAGGGCAAAAAAGCCCCTATAATAGGCAGGATATGTATGGATCAGATGTCGGTTGACGTGACGGATATTGAGGACGTAAAGCAGGGCGACGAGGTAATTTTATTCGGCAAGGAATTACCCGTTGAAGAACTTGCGGATATGTGCGGCACCATAAATTATGAAATAATCTGCGGCATATCCCCGCGCGTTCCGCGAATAATAATTAAAAACAGTGCGATATGAAAAAGTATATTTTAACGCTTGATGAAGGAACAACCAGCGCCCGTGCCGTGCTTTTTGATAAGGGCGGAAATGCCGTGTCGGCTGCGCAAAGGGAATTTAAACAAATATACCCGCAGCCCGGCTTTGTAGAGCACGACCCCGTGGAAATATTTTCGGTTCAGTACGCCGCCGTTACTGAGGCTATAACGGCAATAGGCGCCTCTGCCGATGAAATTGCCGCCGTGGGGGTTACAAATCAGCGCGAGACCACGATTATATGGGATAAAAATACAGGCGAGCCAATCTATAACGCGATAGTGTGGCAGTGCCGCCGCACCTCCGAAATGTGCGATAGGCTGCGGGCAGACGGCTTGGAGGAATATATACGCAAAACAACGGGGCTGCGTATTGACGCGTATTTCAGCGCCACCAAAATTAAATGGATACTTGATAACGTGCCCGGCGCACGCGACAGAGCCGAAAACGGCGAGCTGCTTTTCGGCACGGTTGATACATGGCTTATATGGAAGCTCTCGGGCGGCAAAATTCACGTTACCGACCGCACAAACGCCGCAAGAACAATGCTTTACGATATACACGCGCTCAAGTGGGATAAAAAACTGCTTGAAATACTGCAAATTCCCGCGTGTATTCTGCCTGAGGTGCGCCCAAGCAGTGAAATTTACGGCAATGTAAATATTTTAGGCGCGGAAATACCCGTTTCGGGCATTGCGGGCGACCAGCAGGCGGCGCTTTTCGGGCAAAAATGCTTTTGCGAGGGCGATATTAAAAATACCTACGGCACGGGCTGCTTTTTGCTTATGAATACGGGTGCCGCCGCGTTTGAAAGCAAAAACGGGCTTATAACCACCATTGCCGCCGACGCGGGAGATAATATATGCTACGCGCTTGAGGGCAGCGTGTTTGTGGGCGGCGCGGTCATTCAGTGGCTGCGCGACGAATTGGGGCTTATAGCCACTGCTGCCGAAAGCGAAAAAGCGGCGCTTTCCGTTCCCGATTCGTCGGGAGTTTACATTGTCCCCGCCTTTGCGGGGCTTGGCGCGCCCTACTGGGATATGTACGCCCGCGGCACAATTTGCGGGCTTACGCGCGGCAGCGGCAAAAACCACATAATAAGGGCTTGTCTTGAAGCCATAGCCTACCAAACCAACGACCTTATAATCGCGCTTAAGGCGGACACGGGGCTACCCATTAATTATATAAGAGCGGACGGCGGAGCTGCCGCAAATAACTTTTTAATGCAGTTTCAGGCGGATATTTCGGATGTAGGGGTTATAAGACCCGTGCAGACCGAGGCTACCGCCGCGGGGGCGGCTTATCTTGCGGGGCTTGCCGTGGGCTTTTGGAAAAATAAAAACGAGATACTTCGCCTGCCCGATAAGCAAACCGAGTTTAAACCCGCAATTACGGCAAAACGCCGCGAAGCGCTGACGGACGGCTGGAAACGCGCCGTGCGCAGCACCAAAGCCTTTTAAGGAGGAAGATTTATGCATTACGAGCTTAAAGCAATAGAGGTGCCCGGCACCGATAATATTCACACGCTTAAAGGCAGAATTTATATACCCGAAGGCGAAATAAAGGGCATTTTCCACATTGTTCACGGTATGTGTGAATATATAGCGCGCTACGACCATATTTTCGCATTTTTGGCTGAAAAGGGCTATGTTTGCTGCGGCTATGATAATTTAGGTCACGGCGAAACGGCAAAAAATAAAGATGAATTAGGCTTTATAGCCCACCGCAACGGCTGGAAATACCTTGTGAACGACGTTAAAGCCTTTGAGGACGCGGTGAGAAAAATGTTCCCCGATAAACCGCTTTACCTTATGGGGCACTCCATGGGCTCGTTTATTTCCCGTATAGCCGCCGAAAATTACGGCGACGGAATTGAAAAATTCATAATATGCGGAACGGGCGGACCCAATGCCGCAGCACCCTTCGGGCTGCTGCTGACCGACATAATGCAGCTGTTTTGCGGGGAAAAGCACCGCTCTAAGCTTATAAACAATATCGCCTTCGGCGCATATAACAAGCGCTTTGAGGGGGAAAGCGAGTACGATTGGGTCACCTCCGACCGCGAGGTTACCGCAAAATATGCGGCAGACGAATACTGCACCTTTAAGTTTACCGTGTCCGCCATGCACGACCTTGTAAAGCTGAATCAGCTCAGCAATCGCGGCGCCTGGTTTAAAAATATGCGCAAAAATCTCCCTGTACTCTTAATTTCGGGCACGCACGACCCCGTTGGAAATTACGGAAAGGGCGTTAAAACGGTTTATAAAAAGCTTAAAGCCGCAGGTATGAAAGATGTTAGTATAAAGCTTTATGAAAACTGCCGCCACGAAATACACAACGATATTTGCAGGCAGGACGTTATGAACGATATTTTGGAGTTTATAGAAAAATAAAACGAGGTATAATTTATGAAAAAGCGAATTTTCCCTATTTGCCTTTCATTTTTAATTTCAGCCGCGTTTTTGGCTGTGGGTATTTACTTTACCTACTGCTTTGTAAAGCATCCCGCACGGAATTTTGCAATTTTAGCAATACTGCCCGCTGTTATATCCGCAGGCATTTATGCCGCTCTCGGCGCGCTTTTGTGCGCGAATAAGCTTAACCGAACAAGAGCCATATACATATTCGCGATCGCTCTGGTTGCAGCATTAGGTCCGCTTATTTTTCTTGCCCTGTTAATGTTCCCGTTCTTTTTCTCTGAGCTTGGGTTGGAATTAGCCTTACAGTTATTTGTGCCCGTTATTCCCTGTGTGCTCCCGCTCGTTATGATATTCAAGTCAAAGGATTAACCTTAATTCAAATTTCTTTACCGCCGATTATCGCTTTTGGTACTTTTTGGGCGTTATTCCGAAACGCTTTTTAAAAAGTGAAATAAAATGCGAATAATCGGCGGTAAAAATTTTTCGTATAGCTCATTAACCGAGCAGCCGCCGCCAGATTTTCGGGCGACATAGGCTTTTTATCCACCGTGTTTGTAAGCGGGATTATATAAAAGCCTACATTTGAAAAAAAGTTCTTGACAAATGGAAATTATCTGTTATAATAAAAACAGTAATCATTACTGATTTAGGTGATATGATGAAAAACTTTTCACGGCAGCGTGAGGAAATAATCAAGGTTCTCCGCTCAATTGACACACATCCCACCGCCGCTTGGGTATATTCGCGTGTAAAAGAGGTTATACCAAATATAAGTCTCGGCACTGTATACCGTAATCTTGCAGCTTTAAGCGAAACCGGCGAAATACTTTCGCTTTCGGTGGGTGACGGGTTTGAACATTTTGACGGTAATCCCGCCCCGCATGCGCATTTGCACTGCCGCCTTTGCGGCAAAATTGCCGATGCCCCCATGCACGGCGACCCGCTGGCAGATGTCGCCCGTGAGCACGGCTTTGAGCCGGAAACCTCGGTTTATATTGAATACGGCGTCTGTGAAGAGTGCAAAAAACAAAAATAATTTTTTGGAGGAATAAAAAATGAAAAAGTTTGTATGTCTTGTTTGCGGTTATGTTTATGAGGGCGAGTCCGCTCCCGAGGAGTGCCCCATCTGCCATGCTCCGGCTTCAAAGTTTGCTGAGCAGGCGGCTGAGAAAACCTGGGCGGCTGAGCACGTTGTAGGCATAGCTAAGGGTGCAGACCAGAGAATAATCGACGGTCTGCGTGAAAACTTTAACGGCGAGTGCACCGAGGTGGGAATGTACCTTGCAATGGCGCGCGTAGCCCACAGAGAGGGCTATCCCGAAATCGGGCTTTACTGGGAAAAGGCAGCTTTTGAGGAGGCTGAGCACGCTGCAAAGTTTGCCGAGCTTTTGGGCGAGGTTGTGACTGACAGCACCAAGAAAAACCTTGAAATGCGCGCAGATGCCGAAAACGGCGCCACAATGGGCAAATTTGAGCTGGCAAAGCTTGCAAAGGAGCTTAATCTTGACGCTATTCACGACACCGTTCATGAAATGGCAAAGGACGAAGCCCGACACGGCAGAGCGTTTGAGGGCTTGCTTAATAGATATTTCAAATAATTACAGGGCGCTATAAAACGGTATGAGCGTGTCGAATAATTCGACACGCTCATTTTTTAATTATTCATCTTTTATCCATAGAAAGATATTCGCGGTGCGGCTGAACGCTCATATATGCCGGGCGTATAATCTTTCCGGCGTTAAGCAGCTCTTCTATTCTGTGGGCGCTCCAGCCGGCTATACGCGCTATTGCGAAAAGCGGTGTGTAAAGCTCGTGCGGCAGCCCTAACATATCGTAAACAAAGCCGCTGTAAAAGTCTACGTTTACGCTGACACCCTTATACATTTTTCTTTCCCCCGCTATTATTTCTGGGGCGAGCCTTTCAACAGCTGAGTAAAGCGCGTATTCGCGGTCAAGCCCCTTTTCCTCGGAAAGCGACTTTACAAAGCCCTTAAAGACCTCGGCACGCGGGTCTGAAACCGAATATACCGCATGACCTACGCCGTAAATAAGCCCTGCTTTATCAAATGCCTCTTTGTGGAGTATCTTTTTTAGGTAAGCGGATATTTCCTCCTCATCGTTCCAGTCGCGCACATTTTCCTTTATATCGTTAAACATAGCGCACACCTTTATATTCGCCCCGCCGTGCTTAGGACCTTTAAGCGAGCCGAGCGCCGCGGCGATTGCGGAATAGGTGTCTGTTCCCGAGGAAGATACAACGTGGGTTGTAAAGGTGGAGTTGTTACCGCCGCCGTGCTCTGCGTGCAGCACAAGCGCCGCGTCAAGCACCTTTGCCTCAAGCGGGGTGTATTTTCCGTCAATTCTGAGCATATATAAAATGTTTTCAGCGGTTGAAAGCTCCGCGCGCGGCTCGTGAATAAAAAAGCTGTTGCTGCCGCGCAGATAATAGTCGTAGGAGTTGTAGCCGTATACCGAAAGCAGCGGAAATCTCGCAATAAGCTGTAAGCACTGGCGAAGGACGTTTGGAATAGAGGTGTCCTCGGCATTGGTATCATATGAATAAAGGGTCAAAACGCTGCGCGCTAATGAGTTCATCATATTGGCAGAGGGCGCTTTCATAATAATATCCCTTACAAACGAGCCCGGCAGGGTGCGGTATGAGGAAAGCAGCGAGCAAAAGTCACTTAGCTGCTCAGCGTTCGGCAGGCTTGCAAAAAGCAAAAGATACACTATTTCCTCAAAGCCGAAGCGCCCGTCCCTTATAAAGCCGGCGACCAGTTGCTCAACATCATAGCCCCTGTAATAAAGCTTGCCGCGGCAGGGTGCTTCCTCGCCGTTTACAATTTTTTTGGAAACTATTTCGGATATTTCGGTAAGACCCGTAAGCACGCCTTTACCGTTTAAATCTCTCAGTCCCCTGTTCACCTTATGTTCGATATACAGCTGCGGCTCAATGCGGCAGTTATCCGTGCAGAGAGACGAATACTTGAGTATTTCGGGTGTTATATCGTTCCCCGCGTAGCCGTTATTTCCGTTCATATTATCACTTCCCTTATTATTTATTATATTATTTTACCATAAAATCTCAAAAAGAATTTTAACTGCGTGTTAACTTTCAGGGCGTATTGCGCCTGTTAAGAAAATCTTAAAACTTTTCCCTGTTGTTTTTTTGAAAAAATGTGTTATAATTGGTGTATATTAAACCTCGCACTCTGAAAGGAATGTTTATAAATATGTCTTTCTGGAAAACAGGAAATAACATCCTTCTTTTTTTCAGACAAACACTTCCCTGCTTTATAAGGGAAAATTTTGAAATAAAAAGCTCAAAACGTTCAAAAATAATCGGCGCTGTAATATGCGCCGTTACTCTCATTGCCGTTATACTGGATGTAAACGCATATACCTCGCAGGAATTTGCCTCAAAATGGCTGCTGCTTGCCTTTGCGCTTATGTGTCCGTTTTTTCTCGGTATAGCCGCGGCGTATTCGGTTGTTATTAAAACCGATAAGCTAAATAAGGTCTGGCATTTTATAGGGCTGTTTTTAATGCCGTTTGTCACCATTACAATGACCGAATGTTTAAATAACGTATTTATTTACAATATGACCTATTTGGGCTTTTTCGGGAATTACATGCTCGTAATAATAATGTATTTCCTGATTTTTGCCGTTTCCGGCAGTTTTCGGCTTTCATATCTTATAGTCAACCCCGTATTATTCGGTTTCGGCGTTGCGCACAGCTATATTATGGACTTCCGCGGCACGCCGTTTTTGCCTATGGACTTTTTAAGCATAAAAACCGCCGTAGGCGTTGCCAACACATATAATTACACCCCGACATATAAAATTATGACGGCGGCGCTCTTATTTATTTTTATTATAATTATAGGCGCAAAAACCAAAACTCCGAAATATAATATTCTTACAAGGGTTATATCGCGTACATTTGCGGGCACCTTTTCCTCGGTTATTCTTATTCTTTTCTATTTTACAAGCATTTTTGCCGATATGGGAGTAAAGCCGGACTTCTGGAACCAGACAAGAGGCTACCATAACTACGGCTTTGCCTTTAACTTTTTCTGCAATACAAAATACCTTTATATGTCGCAGCCGAGCGACTACGACCCCAAGCAGATAAAGGATTATGTAAGCAGCGTTATAAGCGATACCGATAATAAAAACAATATCGACGACGATTACACAAAACCGAATATTATTTGCATAATGAACGAATCGCTTTCGGATTTAAAGGTGCTCGGCAATCTTGAAACCAACGAGGACTATATGCCCTTTATGCGCAGCCTTACCGAAAACACAATTAAGGGCAACCTTTATGTTCCGGTAATAGGCGCGGGCACCTCAAACACCGAGTTTGAGTTTTTAACCGGTCACACAACCGCGTTTTTGCCATCGGGCAGCAACGCGTATATGCTGTATATTAAAAACCCCATAGCCTCGCTTGTTTCCACGCTTAAAGGGCAGGGCTATTCCGCCGCGGCGCTCCACCCGTATTATGCCGAGGGCTGGAACCGAACCAAGGTTTACAATTGTTTGGGCTTTAATAAATTTACAAGCCTTGAAAATATTATTGATATTTCACTTATGCGCGAGTACCAGGCAAACGGCAGCGACCCGAATTACCTGCAATCGCTTATAGAGCAGTATTACCCCGATGAAAGCAATATGCTGATACGCCAGTATATAAGCGACTCCTATGACTATAAGCTTTTAATAAGGGATTATGAGCAGCGGGATAAATCAGTTCCGTTCTTCTGCTTTAACGTTACAATGCAGAACCACGGCGGTTACACCACAAGCTGCGTAAATTTTGACGAAAGCATTTACGCAACCTCGGTTTCAAAGCCGTATACCAAGGCAAACAAATACCTCTCCCTTGTAAAGGCGAGCGATAACGCCTTTAAAGAGCTTGTGGAATACTTTAAAAATGTTGACGAGCCCACGGTCATATGTATGTTCGGCGACCATCAGCCCTCGGTTGAATCGGAATTTATAGCCGAGGTTATAGGTACAAACAGTCTTTCGGGGCTTAACCCCGCACAAGAACAGAGCCGCCATGTAACGCCCTTTATAATATGGGCAAATTACGATATAGGCTCGCAGACTATTGATAAGCTAAGCTCCAACTACCTTTCGTCCCTCGTTCTTAAAACCGCGGGCGTAAAGCTGACGGAATATAATAAATACCTCTTAAAGCTTTCGGAAACACTGCCTGTTATAGATACGGTGGGATATATAGATAACGAAAACAACTATTACAAATGGAGCGATGTTTCCCCCTACAGCCATTTGCTCGATGAATACGAAAAAATACAGTATAACAATATTTTCGACCAGAAAAACGCCGATTCGGATATATTCTATATTAACGGCTATGTTCCCAAAGCGACCGATGAAGAATTGACCGATGAAAGCGGAGAGGAGAATTAAATGCGCAACACCTCGCTTTGCCATATAGAAAAGGACGGCAAGTACCTTATGCTGCACCGCGTTAAAAAGGAAAACGATTTAAACCGCGATAAATGGGTGGGCATAGGCGGAAAATTTGAGGACGGCGAAAGCCCTGAAGAATGTAACGCGCGCGAGGTGCTTGAAGAAACGGGGCTAACTTTGCTTAACGCGCACTACCGCGGAATAGTAACCTTTGTCTCGGATAAATGGGAAACGGAATATATGCACATATTCCATTCCGACGCTTTTACGGGTGAAATTAAGGAATGTGACGAAGGAACGCTGGAATGGATAGATAAGCAGGAGCTTTACAGCAAGCCCATTTGGGAGGGCGACAAAATATTTTTAAGGCTTTTGGAAAAGCCCACGCCCTTCTTTTCGCTCAAGCTCCAGTACATAGGCGATACATTAGTAAATTCCGTTCTGCACTTTGCGGAACAGAAAGAGGAAATTTTATGAATATATGCGTTTACGGCGCGTCAAGCAGCTCCATTGCGAAATCATACATTAACCCGACCGAAGAACTTGGCGAGAAAATGGCAAAGCGCGGGCATAACCTTGTTTACGGCGCGGGCGCGTTGGGGCTTATGGGCGCCGCCGCGCGGGGCGTTTTAAAGGGCGGCGGTAAAATAATCGGCGTTGTTCCCGCCTTTTTCAAGGTGGACGGCGTGCTTTTTGACGATTGCACCGAAATTATTTTTACCGACACTATGCGGGAAAGAAAAGGCATAATGGAGGAAAAATCCGACGCGTTTATTATGACCCCCGGCGGGCTTGGCACCTATGATGAATTTTTTGAAATTCTCACCTTAAAGCAGCTGGGAAAGCACACGAAGCCCATAGCTGTGTTTAATATTAACGGCTATTTCGACCCGCTGCGTGCAGTGCTTGAAAATGCGGTAAACAAGCAGTTTATGAGCCCGCAAAGCCTGCGCCTGTGCGAGTTTTTCGACCGTCCCGACCGACTGCTTGATTATCTTGAAGGCTATTCCGATTCGTTTACCTCAATCGGTGATTTTAAGGATATAAGATGATGGATAAGGAAGTAAAGGACAAAACAATCGACACGATTATTGATATTTTTTTACTGTATAGCCATATACCTTTCTGAGGAGCTGTCGCAGAGGCTTTTTCACTCCGATAATGTTCTGCTTGTTATATTGGTATCCTTTGTAATTTACAGCGCACTGTGCGCTGCCAGACACTTTATTACAGCCATTTATTATTCACATAAAAAACACGGTTCTTAAAACCCCAAAAAAACGGCTCACATTTCTCAGTGAGCCGTTTTTTCGGTTTTAATATTAAGAAGATGGGCAATTCCGGGTATGCTCTCGCCCTGAAAGGATGATGTGGGCGACATAAGCGCGCCTGTTGACATAAACAGAATATTACTGAAATCTCCCTGCTCCAAACGGTGCATAATATATGAGCAAAGCACCGAGGCGCTGCACCCGCAGCCCGAGCCGCCCGCATGAACGTCCTGCTTTTCACGGTCGAATATCAGCGTTCCGCAATCGCTGTGTCGGCAGCGTATATCCACACCCTCGCGCTCCAAAAGCTCGTAAAGCAGGTTTGTGCCCACATAACCGAGGTCGCCCGTGAAAATTATATCATAATCCCCGGGTTTGGTTTTAGTGTCCTTAAAGAAATTAAGCAGCGTGCCGGCAGCGGCAGGTGCCATTGCCGCGCCCATATTATTTGCGTCCTTGATATTCAAATCCTCTATTTCACCGAAGGTTACCGAGTTTATATAAATATCTCCGCCCTCTCTGCCTAATATCAGCGCGCCCGAGCCTGTTACTGTCCATTGGGCGGTTGGGGTGCGCTGCGAGCCGTAATTAAGCGGAAAGCGGTACTGCCGCTCGGCAGAGCAAAAGTGCGAGGATGTTACCGAAACGGTTTTTTCTGCGGCGCCCGAATCTATAAAAACGGCGGCAAGCCCGGTAGAAAGCGCCATGGTTGAGCAGGCACCGTAAAGCCCTATAAAGGGTATGCCGAAGCTACGCAGCCCGAAGGAACTGCCTATGCACTGGTTTAAAAGGTCGCCCGCAAAAATATTATCTATATCCTCCGCCGTCAGCCCCGCTTTATCAAGCGCGGTTTGAACGGCGGTTTTTTGCAGCTTGCTTTCAGCTTTTTCAAAGCTCTTTTCGCCGAAAAAGCTATCTGTAGTGTAGGCGTCAAATTCATTTGAAAGCGGTCCCTCGTGCTCCTTTTTGCCCACCACCGAGCCGTAGCTTATAACACGAGGTTTATTTTCAAAAATAATGGTGCGTTTTCCCGTTCTTTTCATATTCTCACCCGCAAATACTCATAATATATAAAATAATGCCGTATATAACGCTTGCCAGTGTGCCGTATACTATAACAGGTCCCGCTATTGTAAACATTTTAGCACCCAGTCCCAAAACAAAGCCCTCGCTTTTATACTCAATCGCGGGGGATACCACTGCGTTTGCAAAGCCGGTTATGGGAACAAGCGTGCCTGCGCCCGCATGCTTTGCAATTTTATCAAACAGCTTAAGCCCCGTAAGCCATGCGGCAATGAAAATCAGCAGTGAGGGAATGGCTGCCTTTACAACCTTTTCTGGCATATCAAGCGCCGTGAACCATTCCTTAAAAAGCTGACCTATTACGCATATTAAGCCGCCCACCGCGTAAGCCAAAATAAAATCCTTAACCTTGGTTGAGGGGGGCGATATCCGCTTTGTCATTTTACCGTATTCTTTTTCGGTAGGAAACATATAAACCACATCCTTTTCATATATTATTTGCCCGTAAAAGCCTAAATATAACTTGAAATAAAGATATTTATAAAGTATAATTACAAATAATAAGACCCGAAAAGGAGATTATATAAAATGGATTATATAATTGAGCCCGAAAGGAAAATACCGGTCAAAGCCGAATATGACACGGTAGTTGCGGGCGGCGGTATAGCCGGAATTGCGGCGGCGGCAGCGGCAGCCCGAGGCGGAGCAAGGGTTCTTTTAATTGAAAAGCAATATATGCCGGGCGGGCTTGCAACAGCGGGGCTTGTAACAATTTTTTTGCCGCTGTGCGACGGTATGGGCAGGCAGGTCACCTTCGGTATTGCCGAGGAGCTGCTGCGGCTCTCGGTGCGGCACGGTTATGAGGGGAAATATCCGTCGGCGTGGCTTGAAAACGGTTCATATGCCGAAAAAGCAAAGCAGCGCTTTGAGGTGCAGTATAATCCGTACATTTTTGCAATTGAGACTGAAAAATTACTGAAAGCCGCGGGTGTAGATATTCTTTTCGGGACATCTGTTTGCGAGGCTTATGTATCTAACGGTAAAATTCGGCATATTATAACAGAGAACAAGAGCGGCAGAACGGCTGTAGCTCTTAAAAATATTATTGATTGCTCGGGGGATGCCGATATTTGCAGGCTTGCAGGGGAAAACACGGTTGTTTTTTCTCAGGGCAATGTGCCGGCGTCATGGTACTACTATGTTGAAGACGGCGAAAACAAGCTGAAAATGCTTGGCTTCAGCGATATTCCCGATTCACAAAAAACCGCCGAGCAGCTTGAAAATTCAAAATCCTCGCTTAGATTTACCGGTCTTGAAGCCGATGAGCTTTCCGACCTGACGCTATACTCCCACTCGGTGCTGCTTGACGACTTTCTGAAAAAAGGAAAGGACACGCCGAAATATTCGCTTTCCTCTATAGCCACCACACCGCAGATTCGTATGACCCGCAGAATTGACGGAAAATACACGCAGGACGATACCGAAATGCATAAGGAATATAATGACAGCGTGGGACTTTTTTCCGACTGGAGAAGGTCCGGACCTGTTTACGAGCTGCCGTTCGGGGCATTGACGGGCAGAAAAATCACAAATCTGCTGGCTGCCGGACGCTGCATTTCGGCAACGGACGCTATGTGGGATATAACAAGGGTAATTCCCGTTTGCGCCCTTTCGGGGCAGGCCGCGGGAACAGCCGCCGCTATGACCGATAATTTTGACGGCATTGATATAAATAAATTACAGTATAGCCTAAAGCTGAACGGAGTTGTTTTGCACGAAAGCGAATTATAATTTTAATCAGGGGGCAGTTATATGAAACGAGTTAAAGTTTGTTTTTCCACATTCATAGTTGTATTAGCGGTTGTTTTAGGGAACTTGCCGGTCTCGGGCGAGCAAGTCACGGCAAAAGGCTTTGAGACGCCTGAATATTACGGGAAATCCGTTTTGGCCGGGCTTGATAATTCTGCAACATACTTAGGGGTCTATGACATAATAGTAAAAAATATGTCTGATACCGATAAAATAGTGCCATGCACGGCAAACATTATAAATGAAGACGGTGAAAAGATCACAGTTGATACATTCAAGATCAATATAGACTTCGGCGAAACCAAAGTCCGATATGAGACTGTTGAAAAAGTAATGGCTGCATACAACCGCGATTATTTTGAACAATTCTGGTTTAATTCTGAACTGGGCCATGCCACATACTATTATAGCAACGGAATTGTAGCCAATATGGAAATATACTGTTCTATGAGCAGTGAAGAAGTCATTTCGGCAAAGCAAAGATTTAACTCTGCCACTGATGAGCTTCTCAAAGGAATAACAATAGATATGCCGGAGTTTGAACGTGAAAAAATAATACACGACAGACTTGCAAAAAAAGTGGTTTATGATTTGAACGCACCATATGCACACAATGCTTATGGTGCGCTGGTTGACGGCAAAGCGGTTTGCGACGGCTATACAAAGGCTTTTCAGTATCTTTTGCAAAGGGTAGGTATTCAGTCGTTTATGGTAACGGGCATAGGAAACGGCGTCAAACATGCCTGGAATATTGTCAGAATAGACGGCAAGTATTATAATGTTGATCTTACATGGGACGATCAGAAAAGTGATATTATATACACCTACTTTAACATCACCGACGAAGAAATTAAAAGCTTATCCCACATTCTTGATAAAGAAAGTGAAGACTTCGCACCTGTGTGCACCTCAACCGACGCTAATTATTTTGCTGTTTACGGCGGAAAAACAAATGCTTTTTCGGCAGATGAAATAGGAGAAATTATTAAAAGAAACGGTACCAGATTTCATATATACGTCACAGGCAACGTCAATGAATTTTCAGATAGCTTTTTCAATAACCTTTCCGCTGTGGGAACTGAATCAAATTTAAACGATAATATTGCAGATGCAGAAAGCCGGCTGTACGACAGGGAATTTATAATTACAATTATTGTCTGTGGGGATGCTAACCGGGACGGCGTTATCGATATAAGAGATTTTGTTCATATGAAGTCAATTATTGCGGGGAATTTCGCAGAAAATAAAGCGTCTGATGTTGATAAGAGCGGAAATGTCAGTGCTACCGACTTGGCAGAACTTAAAAAAATGCTTTTGGGCATAAAGAATTAAACTGCCGTTTACGGGAATTTTAAGCCTTGGAGTGTGATATAAATGTGTACTGCTGCGGCATACAGAAAAAACGGCTTTTACTTTGGAAGAAACCTTGATTACGAAATGTCCTACGGGGAGCAAATTGTCATAACGCCCCGGAATTTTCGGTTTGATTTTACGGCATACGGAGCAAACGCCGCGCACTATGCCATGATAGGCACGGCGCATATGGCGGGCGGTTACCCGCTTTATTACGACGCGGCGAACGAAAAGGGGCTTTGCATTGCGGGGCTTAACTTTGTAAAGAGCGCATCTTATTCGGAAAGGACGAACGGTTGCACTGCGACCTTTGAGCTTATCCCGCTTGTGCTTGCTAAATGCGCCGATATAGGTGAGGCACGCGAGCTTTTAAGCGAAATAACGCTTGGGAATATTCCGTTCAGCGAGCAGCTGCCCGCTGCAAAGCTGCACTGGATTTTAGCCGATAAAAACGAAACGATTGTTGCCGAGCCGAAAAACGGCAGACTTATAATTCACAGCGACCCTGCAAATGTGCTTGCAAACGAGCCGCCCTTTGATTATCAAATGCAAAACCTGAATAACTATATGGCTTTAAGCCCGCACCCGCCCGAAAACAGCTTTTCGCCTGCGCTGCCTCTGAAAAGTTACAGCCGCGGTATGGGCGCGTTGGGGCTGCCGGGCGATCTTTCCTCGCAATCGCGGTTTGTAAGGGCGGCATTTGTTTCGGCAAACTCTGTATCGGGAAATGGCGAATATGACGGAATTACGCAGCTTTTTCATATTTTAGGCTCGGTAGAGCAGCAAAACGGCTGCTGCATAACCGAAAACGGCGGGCTTGAAAAGACAATATACACCGCCTGCTTTGACGCGCAAAGCGGCGTATATTATTACACCACCTACGAAAACAGGCAAATAACCGCAATAGATATGTTTAAAGCAAATTTAAACGCGGCAGAGCTTGCCTGTTACCCGATGTTAAACACGCCGCAAATAAAATTTCAAAATTGATGACTTTTTATTGATTTTTTATAACAACCGTGATAATATGTAGAAATAAGAGGAGATGTTGAAAAATGAAAACCGAAACTATTCATCTTAAAGAAATATACCCGTTTTTGGGCGATGACGGCTGCGACCCTATAGTGGATATGTATTTGCCGTACAATATGACCGAAATGCACAGGGAAAACAGAAAACGCCCATGTATGATAGTATGCCCCGGCGGTGGGTACGCTATGTGCAGTCAGCGTGAGGCAGAGCCCATAGCAATGCACTTTTTGCCGGACGGATTTAATGTATTTGTTATATATTATTCCGTGGCGCCCCACCGTTTCCCCACGCAAATGCGCGAGGTTGCGGCAACGGTTGAGCTTATATACAAAAATGCCGATAATTGGAACTGCGATGTTTCAAAGCTTGCAATAATAGGCTTTTCCGCGGGCGGACACCTTGCGGCGCATTATTCCACAATGTATGATTGCAAGGAGGTTCGCGAGGTTTTCCCCGAGAGCAAGCCGGTAAACGCCTCGGTGCTTTCCTACCCCGTAATAACCGCCGACCCCGCACACGGGCATATGGGCAGCTTTGATAATCTGCTCGGTAAGCCCGAGCGCACCGAGGAAGAAATAAACTATTTTTCCTGTGACCGCAGGGTAACGGAAAACACTCCGCCCGCCTACATATGGCACACCGCAAACGACAGCTGCGTTCCGGTAATGAACAGCCTTTTATACGCCGGTGCGCTGAGTCAGCACAATGTGCCGTTTGAGCTGCATGTTTTCCCGTTTGGGTATCACGGCTCGTCAACGGTGGACGCCGTCACCTGCGACGGTGTTCCCAATGAAATGAAATGCGCTGCGGAGTGGCTTGACGACGCCAAGCGCTGGCTTAAGCTTATGAAAATTTCCTATTAATACAGACAAACGGCAGATTTCACTGTTACAATGAAATCTGCCGTTTTAGATATTAGAGAGCAGACGTAAGATTAATACCCGCGGTTTGTATAAATCAGCTCCCCTGTGCAAGGAGCTAAAGTCCCCGCGGCGCGGAGAAATTAACCAAACGAATGAGGAAAATTTCAGCCTGTCAGGAAAACCTGAAAAACTTTAACAGCAATCTGCGCGCATATAAATTTATCAAAACATATTGCAATTACAGTACAAAAGTGGCAAACTATACTTGCCAAACTAATTAAATATGCGAAGTGGTGTTTTTATTTAAAGGAATACTACACCCCTTTTATACCCATTTACCAAGCTCGGTGAATTTGATAAAAACGCAAATTTCATTATGAGTTTGGTTAATACCATTTTGCATAATTAGTTTGGCGTAATGATAAGAAACCGGTTTACCATTACATATGAATGGAATGATGAAACAAGCAAGGTTACTTCGTTAATTATTGATGGCAAAAAAGTCATTTAATAAAATCGGAAAAGTATGAGACAAAATTAAATATTTAGGTTGATAAACTGAAGGACTTTCGATTTTTTTCGGAAGTCCTTAGATTTAAAACACGCGAATCGGGCTTTTTATTTGTTTTAAATATATTCCTTAAATTCCTCGTTTTGCTCGGGATATGCCGAGAGCATTGGCTCTACATTCTTGCCCTTTTTGCGGTCAAAGTAGTTTTTGGTAATGCGCGCAACCTGACCCGAAAGGAACACAAGGGCTATAAGGTTCGGCAGCGCCATAAGCCCGTTAAAGGTATCATCCAGCGCCCAGATAAGGTCAGAGCCGATAAGGGACGAGAAAACTATAAGCAGAATAAATATTATTTTGAAAATAAGCACGGGTATTTTTCTTTTGTTTTCGGGCTTGTGGCGGAAGCAGAAATCAACCGCCTTTTCGCCGTAATACGACCACGCAAGCACGGTGGTAAAGGCAAAAAGCGGAAGAATTATTAAAAATGTCACCGTTCCGAATGTGCCGAGGTTTGAAGAAAACGCGCTGAGCGCCGTTGCCGAATCGGACGCGCCCACAAACTCACCCACAGCGTTTTTAGCACCGAAAAACGAGCCGTTTTCATATGCGCCCGAGCCGATATTGGTTGTAAGAATTACAAGCGCGGTTAAGGTGCATATAACAAAGGTATCAAAAAAAACCTCAAAAATGCCCCAAAGCCCCTGCCTTACAGGCTCGCGGGTTTCCGAGGCCGAGTGAGCTATTACCGAGGAACCGAGCCCCGCCTCATTAGAAAAAACGCCGCGGGCAAGCCCCTTTTTGATTATCTGTGAAAAGGCAAAGCCGCCTACGCCCCCCGCAACCGCCTTTGAGGAAAACGCGCTTGTGAATATAAGGCGGAAGGTCTCGGGAATTGCAGTATAGTTTTTACCGATTATAACAAACGCCATTGCAATAAACAAAAGTGACATAAACGGAACAAGCATAGAGGCAATTCTGCCTATACGCTTTATTCCGCCGATTATAACCACCGCCGCGAAAAACGCCACTATTCCGCCTATTATTAGCTTGACTGCGGTAGAATCGTTATTAAGCACCGAAATAAACGAGCCTGTAATTTTATTTGTCTGCACGCCGCTCATGCCAACCGCCGCCAAAAGGCAGAATATTGCCGCCAGCATACCGAGCCAGCGCTGCTTCAAACCGTTAGCTATGTAATAAAACGCGCCGCCGCTGAAGCTGCCGTCCTTTTCCTTTTTGCGATAGTAAAGCCCCAAAACATTTTCGGAGTAATTTGTAACCATACCGAAAAAGGCGGAAATCCACATCCACAGCACTGCTCCGGGGCCGCCGGTTAAAATTGCCGAGGTAACGCCGATAATGTTACCCGTGCCCACAGTGCCCGAAATGGCGGCGGAAAACGCCTCAAACTGCGAAACCGCATTTTTATCCTTTTTGTTTTTCTTTTTGCCCATATCCTTTACGGCGGGCACAATGGTGGTGCTCATAGATTCGCCGAATTTGCGCACCTGCAAAACCCGCGTTCTTACGGTCAGCAGTATGCCCGTGCCTAAAATCATAATAATCATAGGCCAGCCCCACACTACACCGTTCACCCAATCGTTCACCTTCGTGACAGCTTCAATAAATGACTCCCACATTCTTAAATTCTCCCCTTTTGAAAAAAATAAAAGGAGCCGAACCGAAAACAGTCCAACTCCGTAAAAACGCACTAAAACACGGCTTTCACCGCGTAAAACATAAACTTCCGTCCTTTTGCCTGAGAGATTGGCGTTTTTTAAGCGCCTTGCACCTTCGGCATCTGTTAAGCAGACTTCTCCGGAGCGCTATCCGTATACAGTTTTATCACACCATTGCGACACCTGAGAGTGTTACTCCTTCGGAAACGGACTGAAAATCCGTAATTTCCTGCATACTTCACATAGCTTATTAAATTTTAAAACCAGTATATCACACCGAAAAGCAAATTTCAAGTATTATTAGAATTTTTTGTCGAAAACTGTTTTGTCGTTTACGGTAATATCCTGTAATTTGCCCGATTTTATTTCGCCCTTACATTCTAAAAATTCCGTTTTTGCATTTTCGGGGCAGGTCTGAACACAATTTGAAATAAGCATATGGTTTATTTTTGTGTTCTCGCCTATACCTATTGTCGGCTCAAAGCAAATATTCTCGTTGCGGACAAGTCCGCTTATAGAAAGATTGTTTATATCAAGCTTCGAGCCTATATCAATAAGCGGTCCGTAATTCCCGGGAACATCCTGCGTTCCCTTTGAGAAAGAAGCGCATATGTTATCAATGCTGATATTATCAAATAGTTCGTGTGATTCGTTTTTGGCATAATATTTGCTGAGCGTAATGCAGTAAACATAAAAATATATGCTCCGATTATATATATTACTTGTCCTGATTTGTCATTTGAAAAAGCAAATTACCTGTTCGCCGTATTTTAGGCGCCTTTTGCGGAATAATACACCGTGGTGGGTGATAATGTGAAAAAAAGCGCCGAAAAATACAAAGCCGCCGCTACCGACGATTACAGCGGAGCGCTGCCAGGTAAATCGCTTGAAGAAAACATAGCTTTTTTTAACGGAATTTTTAAAAAGGACTCTGTGCTGCGGCAGAAAAAAATAATTGTGCACGGCGTTTATAATTACGAGTGCGCCCTTTTTTATATGGACGGAATGGTAGATTCCGAGCTTATAACCGAATCTATTGTTAAACCTTTGCTTTTGGTTCAGAACGAGCGCACAGAGGGCAGTTTTGCCGATTACATTAAAAATCAGGTGCTTTTTGCCTCTGAAACCAAGAGCACCGAAAACGTAGCGGATATGCTGCGCGCTGTGCTTTACGGGGACACGCTGCTGTTAATAGACGGCTGTCTTACCGCCATAACCATAAACACCAAGGGGTGGCGCACAAGGGGCATAAGCGAGCCGAGCGACGAGCGTATATTGCAGGGTCCGCGCGAGGGCTTTGATGAGGCTGCGCTGCTCAATGTGGCTATGATTCGCCGCAAGCTTTTAACCCCTGATTTATGCACCGAAATGGTGCGAATAGGCAGGCGCAGCGACACGATAGTTTTTATTTGCTACCTTGATTCCTTAGCGGACGGCGCTATGGTAGCCGAGCTTAAACGGCGCCTTTCAAAAATAAATATTGATGGAATACTTGACACAAACTACATTGCCGAGCTGATACGCGATAAGCCGCGTTCGCTTTTCAAAACCTCGGGCACCACAGAACGCCCCGATATTGTGACGGCGCGGCTGCTTGAGGGCAGAATAGCCCTTATTGCCGACGGCACACCGGTGGTGCTCACCTTTCCCTATCTGTTTTCGGAAAATTTTCAATCCGACGAAGACTATTATCTCAATTACGTCATAGCGACGGTAGGGCGGGTATTAAGATACATTTGCTTTTTTCTTTCCGTCAGTATTCCCGCCGTTTTTATAGCCGCTGCCACTTATCATAAAGAGCTGCTGCCAACCTCGCTTGCACTCACAGTCACTCAGCTGCGCGGCGGCGTGCCGTTTCCCGCGTTTGCAGAGTGCATTTTGCTTATATTTGTATTTGAAATTCTTAAAGAAACAGGCGTCAGAATGCCGCAAAGCTTAGGTCACGCTTTAAGCATTGTAGGCGGGCTTGTGGTGGGTCAGGCGGCGGTTGAGGCAAGAATTATAAGCGCGCCTATGCTCATAATAGTGGCGCTTGCGGGAATTTCGGGGCTTATGATACCTCGGCTCAAAGGCGCGGTTTTTTATTTCAGAATAATATTTGTTTGTCTGTCGGCGCTTTTCGGGCTATACGGCTATATTGCAGGCTTTACGCTTATGCTTATTCATATTTTGCAGCTTTCTTCCCTCGGGGTCAGCTCCACGGCTTCGCTTAACAGCGCCGATAAAAGGTCGCTTAAAGATACCTTCTGGCGCGCCCCGTGGAAGAATATGCATACCCGCCCGATTTTCTGCCGCAATTCTGTGCGAATGGAGAATAAAAAAAGTGATTAAAAGGCTTTGCTCAATTACCGTTGTTCTATTGCTTTCGGCAACGCTTACCGCCTGCCGCGGCGTGGGCAACAGCATTAAAAACGACCGCCGCTTTATGGTATCGGCTTTGGGGTTTGAAACCGACGGCTTTTTAATAAAGGTTACAAGCGAGCTTATAATTATAAACTCCGAGAACCCTGATAACCCGCCGCAAGCCAAAACCTTTTCGGCAAAAAGCTCCACTATCGGCGGGGCGCTTGATGATATTTCCGCCCGCCTTTCAAATCCTATGCTGCTTGAGCACTGCGGAATTATAGCCATAGGAGAAAAAATGGACGAAAAGCGTTTTTCCGAAATATGCGATTACTGCTTCAGCGAAAACCGCATAACCCTTTCCGCTTATATGATTTCCACCCCCGACCCCGAGGGACTGTTAAGCGGCGAGCCGGAGTCCTCCGCCGCTGTGGGCTATGATATTATGAGCATTATAGAGCAGCAAAATGCCGCTAACGGAGCCGCCGCAAACAGCCGCTTTTTTGAGGTTGAAGCAGCACGGGAAAGCGGAAAAGAATCATTTTTACTGCCGCATTTTATAAAAACGGAGAACGGCGCCTCACTTAGCGGAATTGCCGTTTTTAAAAACGATAAATTAACAGAGCTTATAAGCCGCGAAAAAATGGACGCAGAAACCCGCCAAAAAACCTGCAAGGGGTAGAAAAATGACAAACCGTGCTGATTATTCAAAACATTCCGCCTGCCTTGCGGCAATTTTCATAATAGGCGACGCGGTTATAACCCTGCCTGACCTGTATTACGGCGGCGCAATTTTACCGGGATTTTTTATTGCTGCGGCTTTTTCCGTTGCGGTCTACTTTTTATCCCTGCTGCTTTGCAGGGGACTTTTGCAGGGCGGAATTTTTAAAAAAATACTTTTGGTGCTTTTTCTTTTATCGGCGGCGGTTTATGCATTTTGGAACGGCGCGCACTGTGTTTTGGATTTTTTAAGCTTTGCCGATAAAATACTTTTACCCGGCGGCGAGCATTTTGCCGTAGCCTTTATTTTTCTTTTTACCGCCGCGGTGCTGTCGGTTAAAAAAAATGATGTTATTTTAAAACTATCGCTTATAATCGCGCCTTTTTTTATTTTGGCGGTTATTATTTTCTTTTTGCTTACTGCAAAAAACTTTGAATTTGAAAATATAGTGCTTCATTCTATGCCTACATTTACCGAGCTTAAAAACGGGACTGCTCCCTTTCTTTTCGGAACCGCGCTGCCCGCCGTGCTTATACCGCCGTATTTTATGCTTACAAACGCAAAGCCCCGCGAGGGTGCGGGGCTTTGGGGACTGCTTGCTGGGCTTGTAATTACCGTGCTGATATTATGCGACAGCGTTCTGCTTTTCGGGGGAAGAATGGCAGCACGGCTGCCGTTTCCGCTGGCAGCCGCTGTAAGTACCGTAACCGTAGGTCCGCTTTTTACACGAATGGACGGTATTGTTTACTGCCTTTTCTTTATATCGGCACTGATTAAAACAGCCTTTTGCGCAAGGCTTTGCTATATGGCAATAAAACGGATTAAATTTATTTCTTTTCAATAACCACTGCCTGTGAGTAAAGGGCGCTGTATGCCGTTTCAACCGCCGCTTTGGGGTAGTAGGTAACGCTTTCCTCCCGCATAGGGTCGCAGAAAATATAGCTTTCTGTATTATACCCCACCAGCAGCAGGCAGTGCTCGGGTCTTATCCAGGTTATCTTTTTACCCTCAAATTCCCATGAATCGCCCTCAAAGGGCTCAGCCATTTCAAGCGTTCCCCAAAAAATAACCGGCGTTCCTGCGGCAATATACTTTTTGCAAAGCTCTGCGATAGGTACGTTTTTAAGCTCAGTCGCCTTAAAATCGGTGCCCGCAAGCGCTTTATCAAGCGCCGCCTTTATAACCGGAGCGTAACAGCCCTTGCCGCTTTTTGAACGCGGGTCGCCGCCGAATGACTTTTCGGGGTCAAACGGGCGCGGGGAGCAATTAAGGTAATTATCTATAAATTCATCCACCGTAATATCAAGTCCGGCAGCCTTCATTGCCATTACCGCCGAAACACTTTCGCACCCGGTGGGCCATTTATCAAGCTGATAAATATGCTCTGCGTTTATAAGCGCGCTTTCAGGCTGTGAAGAAGCACTGCTTTCAGGCTGAGTTTTGCTGTCATTTTTCTTTTCGGCACAGCCGCCAAGCGTCGACAGCATAGCCGCTGCCGCAAATAATGCAATAAAGCCCTTTATTTTCATTTAACTCTTTCCAATCGTTTTAATTTTCGCCGCGCAGCCTTTTGAGCTCTGTCTGCATCATATCATGTATTTTATCGCCCAGCTCCACGGTGTGCATATCCTTATAACTATCATACGGTATAACCTCAAGCACATTAAGTACTATTTCGGTGTGCCGCCAAAAAAGCTCTTTAGGTATTGAGCGGGTATTATTTATTACGCAAACCGCAATGGGCGCCTCGGCGCGGTAGGCCACCTTGAAAGCGCCGTTTCTGAAAGGCAGCAGTTCGCAGGTTTTGCTTGTATACCCCTCGGGGAAAAGACCAACCGATACCTTGCCCGATTTTAAAAGGCGAGAAGCCTCAATAATTGTCTTAGCCGCCGCGCGGTCGTTTTCGCGGTCGATAGGCAGGCAATAAAGGCGGTGCATAGCCTTTGCTATGAAGGGCATATCCTTATAAATATCCTTTTTGCCTATAAAGCCGAGTTCAGCGCTCGGAAAGGCGGAAAGCAGCATTACGGGGTCTAAATCGTGCTGATGATTACAAACAAACAGCATACGCGCGCCCTCAGGTATTTTCTCCGCTCCTTCGGTTTTAACGCTTACCCTTGCAAGCTTTAAAAGCAGGGGTATTGTTATGTTTGCAAGCACCCTGAAAGCCTTAGTGCCGCGCGGCGGCTTATTAACGTTCGCCGTGGCAATCCAGACGCAGGTAACAATAAGGTGCAGAATAACAAACCCCAAAAAGAAGGCGATAAACAGCACAGGCACCAGCCACCACGAGTAGGGCTGCCGCAAAATTTCAAAGAAATTGTTAAGTATAGGTATAAGCGCCGCGCTTAACACTAAATATAAATAAAACATATTGCCGCTCCTAATTCTGTTTTCTGACTATTTTATATTCATCATAAAAATCGTAATACGGGCAGTTATAGGTCTGCGAGGTTAAAAAGCGCTGCATTTCGTCCTCATCCAGATCCATTTCGCAGTACATTATGTCGCTCTCGGGGTCATAAACATAATTAGCGCAGCTTTCACACGCCGTCTTTTTCATTACCTTTTTCCGTCACCTTTAATTTTAATTCGTTCATACGGTCAAATACCGCTTTGTAGCGCCCGTTTTTAAGATTCGGGAACGCCTTGAAAATACGCCTGTGCACAAAATTCCTATCAAGCATTGCCGAAAGCTCTTTTTTCTTCTTTTCGTATTCCGCCTTTAATTCGTCAAGCCGCGGTTTGTTTTCTTCGGCTAAAGCCGTTCCCTTTTCCTTAGCGGCTATTGTGGTATCGCTTATGTTCTCACCGATTTTATCTGACACCGCGCGCAGCGCCCTTTCCGCCTCTGCCATAGCTTTAAGCTTTTTAGGCAGCTTTACAAGGGCGGTAAGAGTTACAATAAAGTCGGCAATAAACGCCGCTGAAAATACCGCAAGCAATATAACACCCAAAACAAATGGTGTTTTTACAATAAGCATATAAACAAAGCGGTGAACCGCGCCTATTATAAACGAAGCCGCCAAGCCCCACAAAACAGTAAATTTAAGGCATACGTAGCCATGTTAAAGGGCATATCCGAGTAATCCCACCATTTATCATGGAAAAACCTTTCAAGCACAAAGCCTGTTACAAACTCCAGCGCGGTGGTAAGCAGGGCTGAGCCTAAAAAGAGCAGCAGCGGTCTGTCGCGAAGGCTCCAAAGGCAAAGCACCACTATAAGCATACCCACGCCGTAAATAGGGCAGACAGGTCCGTTTAAAAAGCCGCGGTTTACAAATTTACCCTTGTTTACGGCGGCAAACGCAACCTCGGAGCACCAGCCTAAAAACGCGTAGATAATGAATATCCATAACGCCTGATATATATTCTGCGGCATTGTTATACCTCCTATTCTGTCTTTTCGGGTGCAGAACTCTCATCGGGCTTTGAGTCCTCTGACGGTGTGACAGCGCTTGAATCCGAAGAAGTATCGGGATTATCGGGCATAGGCGGCTCTGAAGTTGAACTGTCAACGTTTGAAGGTAAGGACGATGAAGAGCCGTTATCCTCCGATGAATCCGGCACGGTGATCGTGTTATCAGAAGAAGCAGCCGACGAATTTTGTGAGGAGCTTGACGATGGTTTTTTTACGGTTGATGAATTAGAGGACGGCTTTTTAACCGTAGCGCCCGCATACCAATCGTTTTTCTCAATTCCGTTGGCAGCAATATAATCCTCAGGCTTTATATCATCATAAATAAATGCGTGAATAAGCTTTGAGGCATAGTTTAAATTATAATAAACGCATGAGCCTACGCCTCTTATGCTCTTAGAAGGCATCTGATACGAAAAATCGGGTATTCTCGTCTGCTCAAAGGTAGGCGACTGCAAAAGGATATTAACCGCAAGGCTTAAAATCTCGGAATAAGAGAGCGAGGTCTCGCTGCACGGCATAAGCGATTTTGCAAGCTTTACATACTGACTTTTGCCGAGCTTTATCGCCTTATTGAAAAGCTGCTCCATAACATAGCGCTGGCGGTCGGTTCTGCCGTAGTCATCGTTAGTGCCATCAATATTGGCGGCATGGCGGATTCTGGCATATGCCACCGCCTGAACGCCGTTAAGGTGGTGCACGCCCGCCTCTCTGATGTAATATTTGTTTGCGTCCAACCCCTTGTGACCGCATATTTCGGCAATACAGCCGTTAAGACCCCAATTAAGCTTTTTGCCGTTTTCGTAACCGTAAACATCAAGCTCGCCCTTTGCAAGCTCCACGTCAATTCCGCCCACAGCCTCAATTATATCCGACATGCCGTAGAAGTTTACCGTTGCATACTCGGAAATATCGAGCTTAAATATGGTATTGAGCGTTTTAATGGCAAGCTCGGGTCCACCCTTTGAATATGCGCTGTTGATTTTGGCATATGTTGTTTTTCCGTTGTAGGTTATGGGAACCAGCGTATCCCTCATTACCGACATAAGCTTGACCTTTTTAGTCTCGGTATTAAGGCTCAATATCATTATACTGTCCGAAAGTCCTTTAAATGATTTCGGGTCGCGAGTATCAATGCCGAAAAGCGCAATATTTACTATTTTATCGTTTATTACGCTTTCAAAGCCCAAATCCTCGGGGTTTTTCGTAATATTATTATAGTTGTAATTAAACACTATTCTGAGAACACCCACGGCAATAGCCACCACCAAAACAAGCGAGGTGACGGTTATCATAGAAACCCGCTGCCACTTTTTACAGCTGCGCCACCATTTTGTAAAGGCGTTTCCGCGCTTTTTCTTGGCGTAGTGCTTTCCTCGCATTTTGCTTCTGCTCACAATATCCTCATAATCCTGCGTTTCCCTTGCCGAAGATGAAAAAATATCTTCACTTCCGAAATCTAAAAAATCCTTATTTTCTTCCATATCCACACCCAATTATATCAGTTCTTTGTAAATTTCACTTTTTCTGTATTTTGAAACCTCGGCAGCCTCTTTTGCGGCGGCTGAAGTTGATTTTCCGTCTTTAATAAGCTTTTTTGCTAAATTGACCGCGTCTTCAAAGGAATACCCCGCAGTCTCCTCCTCTTTTTTCCCCTCAATTATCAAAACAAATTCGCCGCGCGGCGTGTTATCGCTGTAATACTCCGCCGCTTTTGACATGGTCGTGTTCATAACCGTTTCGTGAATTTTTGTAAGCTCCCGCACAAGGGATATCTTCCTATCCCCCAAATAAGCTAACATATCGTGGAGCGTAGCAGGTAATTTATGCGGTGCCTCATAAAAAATCATAGTCCGCTTTTCGTTCTTTATTTCCTCCAAGTGCTTTTTTCGGCTTATTTTATTCACCGATAAAAAGCCCTCAAAGCAAAATCTTCCGCTTTCCATACCCGATATTGCAAGGGCGGTTATAAGCGCGCTCGGCCCCGGCACGGACTCAACCGTTATGCCGTTTTCATGCGCCTGCCGCACTAAATCCTCGCCCGGGTCGGATATTGCGGGCATACCCGCGTCCGATACCAGCGCGCAGCTTTCGCCCTTTAAAATGCGCTCAATTATAAGATTTCCTTTGGCGTTTTTATTATGCTCATAATAAGAAAGCATTTCTTTTTTAATTTCAAAATGATTGAGCAGCTTCAGCGTAACGCGCGTGTCCTCGGCGGCAATAAAATCAGCATCACCGAGTATTCGCACGGCGCGGGGGCTGAAATCCTCTAAATTTCCTATCGGCGTACCGACAACATAAAGTTTTCCGCTCATTATTATAAGTACGCCTCCTTATACGGTCCGTAAATTCTTATCATTTCGGGCGAATATTCGCCGTTTTCGTAAACATACAGCGTGGGCTCTATGCGAAGCCCCGTGTTTCCGCACTTTCGCGCCTCTGTAAGCACCAGCCACGGCTCTTCGCCCATTTTTTTGCAGACAAGCCGCAGCCGCTTAGGCTCTAATTTGTTCTCCCGCATTACCGCCATTATTTCGGCAAGCCTTTCGGGGCGTTGGCACATACAAAGCCTGCCCGCGGTTTGCAGCAGCCTTGCCGATACCGAAATTATATCGCTTAAGGTGCAGGCAACCTCGTGCCGCGCCGCAGCACAAACGCCGTCGGGGTTTTTAAGCCCCGCGCCCGGCGCTTTATAGGGCGGGTTGCAGGTGATAAGCGTGTGGCACCCGAACTCCACCCTGCCCTTTAAATCGTTAAGGTCGGCGTTCAGGGCGGTAAACCTGTAGGCGCCGTTTTCCTCAGCGGTTCTTGCGGCAAGCCTTATAGCCTCTGTGCTTATATCTACCCCCACGGCGGTTTTTAAATTACCGTCGCGCAGCATTAAAAACGGAATTATTCCGCACCCCGTGCCGAGGTCTACAAGCTTGTCCGCTTTTTTGGCGTGCGCAAAATCGGCAAGCAAAACCGCATCTGTTCCGAAAGTATGGTGCTTTGATACGTTTATGAAAAAACCGTTTCCAAGCGGTTCTTTCTTTATTATGCTCTCGTCCATTTAACGCCCTGCGGTGTGTCCTCAAGCACAATGCCCATTGCCTTTAATTTATCGCGTATTTCATCGGCGGTTTTAAAGTCCTTTGCCTTTCTTGCCGCCGTGCGCTGCTCTATTAAAGCCTCAATATCGCTGTCAAGCGCCTCGGTCTTGCGGTTGTAAACAAGCCCCAAAACGCCCGTTAATTGGTCGAACATATCGGCGCAGGCTTCAAGCGACGCTTTGCTAGCACCCTCGGCTATAAGGGTATTTATATCGCGCACAAGCATAAATATTGCGGCAAGCGCGTCGGCAGTGTTAAGGTCGTCGTCCATAGCGGCAATAAATTCCTGCTTGCGTTTTTCTATAAATTCTGGTACTTCGCCGCCGTCCTGCGCGTTTTTCAGCGCAAAATCAATATTATCGCGGCAGGTGTAAAGCCTTTCAAGCGAGTTTTTAGCCTGCTCTATTACCTCATAAGAATAGTTTATGGGGCTTCTGTACTGGCAGGAGACCATCATATAGCGTATAGGCTCATAGCCGTATTTTTCGGCAACGTCGCGCACGGTAAAGAAATTACCGAGCGACTTTGACATTTTGTGGTTATCCACATTTATAAAGCCGTTGTGCATCCAGTAGTGCGCAAATTCGCAGCCGTTTGCCGCCTCACTCTGCGCAATTTCGTTTTCGTGGTGCGGGAAAATAAGGTCAAGCCCGCCGCAGTGAATATCTATGGTCTTGCCGAGGTAGCGGCACGCCATAGCCGAGCACTCAATGTGCCAGCCGGGTCTGCCCTTGCCCCAAGGCGACTCCCAATAAGGCTCGCCGGGCTTGGCGCCTTTCCACAGGCAGAAGTCCATGGGGTCTTCTTTAACCTCGGTAACATCTATTCTCGCGCCTGCCTCAAGGTCTTCAAGCGGCTGGTGCGATAGCTTACCGTAGCCCGAAAACTTCTTGGCGCGGTAATAAACGTCCCCGCCCGACTGATACGCATAGCCCTTTTCCACAAGCGCCGAAATAATGCTCTGTATCTGCTCAATATTTTCGGTAGCGCGCGGATTAACAGTAGCGTGCTTTACATTAAGCCCATCAGCATCCGTCCAAAATTCCTTTATGTAGCGCTCGGCAATTTCGGGCACGGTGGAGCTTTCCTCATTCGCGCGCTTTATCAGCTTATCGTCAATATCGGTAAAATTCTGAACGAAGCTTACCTTATAGCCGCGCCACTCAAAATAGCGGCGCAAAACGTCAAAAACGCAAAGCGGGCGCGCGTTGCCTATATGAATGTAGTTATAAACCGTAGGTCCGCAGGCGTAAATTTTAACCTCGCCCTCGGTTATCGGCTTAAATTCATCCTTTTCCCTTGTAAGGGTGTTAAATATCCTCATTTGGTTTCCTCTCCCGATATATTATCTGTTTTCAAGCGAGTGAAGGTAATCTATACATATCTTCGCCTCGGTAATACCGTCGGGGTTGCAGGTTTCGCTTTCAACCACCATATGTATATTGTTTTTAACCGCGTAATCATAAACCGCCGCAACCGGTGCTTCGCCCTTTCCGAGCGGTGTGCCGTGTCCGTCTGCCGAGCCGTCCTTAATATGTATGCAGGCAAGCCTGTCGCCCACCCTGTCAAGCAGGGCTATAGGGTTTTTCATACCCACAAAAGCCCAGTAGGTATCTACTTCCAACTTTAAATCAGTGCGGTAAAGCAGCTGTTCGTATATTAAAGAGCCGTCTGTATTCAGTTCAAATTCACGCGCATGGTTATGGTAGGCAAGCGTTATGCCGTCTTCCGCCAAACGCTTTGAAATTTCAGAGGCTTTCTTTACAAAAACGTCCAATTTTTCCTGCGAGCTTAAATCCACGCCCGGCAGAATATAAAGGCTGTTGCCTATCGCCTTGTGAAAAGCCACGGTTTCATCATAATTATTTACAAGGTCATCAAACCCTGAATGTGTGCTTGATACACGTAAGTTATTCTCACGCAGCATTTCGTTTACTTCCTCCGCGCTGTGCCCGAAAAAGCCCGCAAATTCAACCGATGAATAACCGAGCTCTGCCACGCGTTTTACCGCCGCCGAAAGATCCTTTTCCGCCAAATCGCGCACGCTGTAAAGCTGTATACCGTAATCCATTTTTATCACCCTTTTTATTTTTCTTCAAGAGCCTTTTCAAGCTCCGCGATACGTTTTTCAAGACATTCCATTTTCTGCTTAACAGGGTCGGGAATGTGTATCTGGTCAAGGCTTGCGCAGCCTACCTTTTTGCCGTCCTGCCGCACTATTCTTGCTGGCACGCCCACAACCGTGCAATTCGGCGGTACTTCTTCAAGCACAACCGCGCCCGCCGCAATGCGGGAATTATCACCTATCTTAAATGGTCCCAACACCTTAGCGCCCGCGCTTATCATAACGTTGTTCCCCACAGTTGGGTGGCGCTTGCCCGTATCCTTTCCCGTGCCGCCGAGGGTCACGCCCTGGTAAATCAGCACGTCGTCGCCTATTTCGGCGGTCTCGCCTATTACTATGCCGGTTCCGTGGTCTATAACCAGTCTTCTGCCTATTTTAGCGCCCGGGTGAATTTCAATACCCGTTTTTCTTACCGCCCGCTGCGATACATAGCGCGCCAAGAAAAGCCACCCGTGGGTGTAGTAAAAATGCGCTCTGCGGTACATTCTTATAGCCTTTACGCCCGGGTAAAGCAGTAAAATTTCCAAAAAGCTGCGCGCGGCGGGGTCTCGCTCCTTAACCGCACGAACATCCTCTCTTATTCTGTCAAACAAACGAAAGCCCCCTATTTGGTAGGATCAATATACGCTTTACTGTCAAGCAGATATATGACACCCGATATAATACATAATACGGCGGATATCCAGAAAAGTATACTGATAATTATATCGCACCCGGTAACAAAAGCCGCGTTGCCGGCGTGGAAATCGATTATAAGCGCATATGCCGCCAGCGCAAATATTATGCCCACCATCTGGCTTACGGTTTTGCACTTGCCCCATATATTCGCCGCTATTACCTTACCGCCGCTTGATACCACAACCAGGCGGAGCGAAGAAATTAAAAATTCCCTGAATAAAACTATAAAGGCAATCCAGGTGACCTGCCAGCCTATATCCATTTTAATAAAGCCCAAAAACGCTGCGGTAGTGAGCATTTTATCGGCAAGCGGGTCTAAAAATTTGCCGAAATCGGTTATCATATTGTATTTACGCGCCATTTTACCGTCAATCATATCGGTTAAAGAGGCGGCGATAAACAAAATCAGCGCCACGGTGTAGTGGTAGGGAAAATCAATCATCAGCGCCGCCATAAAAAACGGCGTCGCTATTATTCTGCCAATTGTCAGCTTATTCGGTGTGTTCATTCTTCAAGCTCCCCCAATAAATCGTAATCAAGCGTATCATTTACTCTTACCCTCACAAACTCGCCTATAACAAGCGGACGTGTGGACATAAAGAATATTTTGCCGTCAACCTCGGGTGCGTCGGCGGGTGTTCTGCCAAAATAGCACTTTATATAATCGTCCCAGCCCTCTATCAGCACCTCGGTAACCGAGCCTACCTTCTCCTCGTTTTTCTCGGCGGCAACAGTAAGCTGCATTTCCATAATGTTTTCCATTCTGTCCTGCTTTGTCTGCTCGTCTATCTGGTCGGGGAAAGTAGCCGCCGCGGTATCCTCCTCGGCAGAGTAGGTAAAGCAGCCGAGCCTGTCAAACCGTTTTCCTTAACGAATTGTGCAAGCTCGCAAAACTGCTCGTCGGTCTCCCCGGGAAAGCCCGTTATAAGCGTGGTGCGCAGCGTAACGCCCGGCACCTTCGCCCTTATTTTATCAATAAGCGCCGAAAGGCTTTCATAATCGCCCTTGCGGTTCATTCGCTTTAAAATATCGCCGTTTACATGCTGCAGGGGTATATCAAAATATTTTACAAGCTTTTCTTCCTGTGCTACCGTTTCAAGCAGCTCGTCGGTTATTCTGTCGGGGTAGGTGTAAAGGGTCCTTATCCAGTGCAAGCCCTCAATTTTGCAAAGCTCGCGCAAAAGCTCTGCCAACATAGGTCTGCCGTAAATATCCTCGCCGTAGGCGGTGGTGTCCTGCGCTACCACGGTAAGCTCCTTTACCCCGCCTGCCGCTAATTTCGCCGCCTCTTTAACGCAGTCCTCTATAGTGCGGCTGCGCATCCTGCCCCTTATTTTAGGTATTGCACAGTAGGTGCAGCAGTTATCGCACCCGTCGCCTATTTTAAGGTAGGTGCTGAACGGGTAGCCGCCCAAAATTCTGTCGCTGTTCAAATTGAGGTCGTATTTATCGGCAAAAACGTTTTCGGTGCTGCCTTTAAGTGCGTCGGTCACTATTTTGGCTATATCGCCGTCCGCGCCTATTCCCACGCAAACGTCAACCTCGGGTATTTCCTCGGTAACGTCGTTTTTATAGCGCTCGGCAAGGCAGCCCGTTACAATAAGCACCTTACATTTGCCCGTCTTTTTATACTCGGCTGCCTCTAAAATATTTTCTATAGCCTCTTTTTTAGCGTCCTCAATAAAGCCGCAGGTGTTAATAATTATTGCGTCCGCCTCTGCCTCTGGCGCGCCTATTTCAAAGCCTGCTGCTTTAAGGGTTGCAAGCATCATTTCCGCGTCAACCTGATTTTTCGGGCATCCTAGCGACACCATACTGATTTTATACATTGCTACACTATTCCTCGCTGTATTCAAGCTCTTCGCTGTATTTTTTAAGCACGTTTCTCACTGCCGAAAAGGAAAAACCCTTTCTTATAAGCGCGGCGTAAACCTTTTCCGCCCCGTTTTCAAGCTCCAGCTTTCGGGCGTATTTCTTCTCTATAAGGGCGCGTATCTGCGTTTCCTCATCGGTTTCGGTCTCCGAGACTGTCTCCTTTGCCATATCGTAGGGAATACCCTTTTCATATAGCTTTCGCACCGTCTCGCGGTGGGATATATTCGCGTCCTTACACCTTTCGGCAAAGTTTTCCGCAAAGCGGCGGTCGTCAAGCAGACCCACCTCAACAAACCGCGCCACCACCGCGGCGGAGGCTTTTTTATCAAACCCCGCCTCGCAGAGCTTTCTGTATAAGCCCTTTTCGGTGCGGTCGGCACGGTCTAAATACCACAGCGCGCGGGATTTAGCCCTGCGGTATTCCGAATCGTATATAAGCTCTTGCAGTCTTTCCTCGGTAATTTCCGCATCCTGCTTTAAACAAAAATCGGTGCAGGTATCGTTATCAAGCAAAATTTCTCTGCCGTCTGATAATATCAGCCCCGTAAGGTGCTTTTTTTGCCGTTTAAAAGCGGTTATTGTCATCAGTCATCTACCGCTATATCAATATCCACGTTTTTGTGGGGGCGAATGTTCTCGGGCGCTACAGGCTCAATTCCGGGCTCGTCATCCTCTTCGTCGTTAGCCCCCGTAATTTCAGCACCGGCTTTAACCGCCGCGAAAATTTTATCCTCAATTTCCTGCGCCATTTCCTTATTTTCCGAAAGCAGCTTTTTAACGTTATCCCTGCCCTGACCGAGCCTTGTCTCGCCGTAGTAGAACCAAGCGCCCGATTTCTTTAAAACATCGGTTTCAACGCCTACGTCCACAAGCTCGCCCACATGGGAAATGCCCGTGCCGTACATAATGTCAAACTCTGCCGTTTTAAAGGGGGGAGCCACCTTGTTCTTAACTATTTTAACCCTCGTGCGGTTACCTATAACCTCGCTGCCGTCTTTTATCGGCTCGCCCTTGCGCACGTCAATACGCACGCTTGAATAGAACTTAAGCGCACGGCCGCCTGTTGTAACCTCGGGATTTCCGTAGGTCACGCCTATTTTTTCGCGCAGCTGATTTATGAATATTGCCGCGCAATCGGTTTTTGAAAGCGCACCTGTAAGCTTGCGCAGCGCCTGCGACATAAGGCGCGCCAACTGACCAACGTGGGAATCGCCCATTTCGCCCTCAATTTCCGCCTTGGTAACGAGCGCCGCAACCGAGTCGATAACTATAATGTCAATAGCGCCGGAGCGCACCAAAGCCTCGGCAATTTCAAGCGCCTGCTCGCCCGAATCGGGCTGGGATACCAAAAGGCTGTCAATATCAACGCCTAACTTTTTGGCGTATACGGGGTCGAGCGCGTGCTCAACGTCTATAAATGCGGCAGTGCCGCCCGCCTTTTGCGCCTCTGCCACACAGTGCAGCGCTACGGTGGTTTTACCCGATGACTCAGGCCCGTATATTTCAACTATTCTGCCCTTGGGTATGCCGCCTATGCCGAGCGCTAAATCAAGCGTTAGCGAGCCTGTATGAATTGCGCCCACGTTCATTGCCACGTTTTCGCCGAGGCGCATTACCGCGCCCTTGCCGAAGTTTTTCTCAATCTGCTCCATTGCGGTTTTGAGTGCCTTTTCCTTGCCCTCTGCTTCGGTCACCTTTACCGGAGCGTGTGATTTGCTGTTGTTGTTTGATTTCTGTGCCATTTAATTTCCCTCCGTTTATCCTTTTAAACCGTAAACCGCGCGGCAAATGCCGCTAAGGTCCTTTGCATTGTTTATTTCTTTAAAGCCCGCGTTTTCGAGCAGCTTTTCGGCCGCTGCCGCCTCGCCCGCGCCCACTTCAAACGCAAGCATTCCGCCGACCTTTAAGGCTTTTTTGTATTCCGCTATAATAGCTTTGTAAAAATCCAAACCATCCTCGCCGCCCAAAAGCGCCGTTTCAGGCTCGTAATGCACCTCGGGCGATACCGTTTTCATTTCATTTTTCGGAATATACGGCGGATTACTCACTATAAGGTCGTAATTTTTATCATTCGCCGCTCCCTCTAAAACATCGCCGATAACAAGCGCCGCATTATCAGCCATGAGCCTTTTTATATTCCTTTCGGCATAGCGCGCAGCCTCGGGGAATTTTTCCACCAGTGTGACCGCCGCGCCCGCCTTTTCAAGCGCCAGCGTTATGCCTATGCACCCGCTGCCCGCGCATAAATCAAGCACTGCGGGGTTTTCGGTATTTTCTAAATACTTTAAGCAGACATCAACAAGCGTTTCGGTATCTGCCCGCGGCACCAGCACGCCGGGGCCCACATAAAACTCCCTGCCGTAAAACGCCCATTCGCCGAATATGTACTGCAACGGGTACCTTATAGCCCTCTGCTTTATTATTGCGGTAAGGTTATTGCTTTGAAATTCGGTAAGCTGATTTGTGTAGTTCATAAGAATTTCGGAATTTGAAAATCCCGTAATATGCTTTATTATCTGCTTAGCCTCAAAAACGTAATCCTCAATTCCCGCCGATTCAAGCTCTTTTTTGGTTTTGTTGTACGCCTCAAAAATGTTCATTCCGCATTTTCGTCCGTTTCATCATTTTCTTCTTTCGGTCTTTCCACATCGGGCACTGCGGGCTCGCAGGCCTTTATTGCCGCTATAGCCACCTCTATCATACCGTCGTCGGGCTCTTTTGTGGTTATTCTTTGCAGCCACAGCCCCGGGGCGGAAATTATGCGGGTGAATAAGTTATCATACTTGCCGCAAGCCCTTAAAACCTCAAAGCCCGCGCCGCAAACTATGGGTATCAGCATAATTTTAACTGCCACCCAAACCCACGCAAGGTTGTAAACGCCGGGGAAAATAAGCTGAACTACGGTTGAAAATATAATACTTATTAAAATCATAAGTATCATAAACGAGGTGCCGCACCTCGGGTGAAAGCGGCGCTGAATACGAACGTTTTCAACCGTCAGCGGCAAGCCCTTTTCATAGCAGAAAATAGTCTTGTGCTCTGCGCCATGGTACATAAACACCCGCTTAATATCCTTCATAAAGGATACTGCCCAAACGTATATAACAAATATTGTGAGCTTTATAAGCTGCTCAATGCTCGAACGCGCCACGGGGCTGAAATCGGTTTTAAAAAGCACCTTGAGGCCTGATACCGCAAGCCGCGGCAGCAGCATAAACAGTATTACCGCAAGCGCCACGCCGAGCACCGAGGCTATAACCATTATAACGCTCATAAGCGCATTGCTGCTTTTTTTCTCTTTCTCTTTATCCTTTTCTTTTTCGTCTTCAAGGTCGGTCATACCCGATTTATCGGCGGAAATCATCATCGCCTTGTAGCCCTGAATCATTGATTCCACAAACCCGGCAACGCCCCGTAATATAGGCAGCCTTAAAATCGGCACGCGCTCTCTAATGCTTTTGCCGTTCATATAGGTTATATCTATGCTGTTATCGGGGCACCTTACGGCAAGCGCGGTTTTTTCGGGGCTTTTCATCATAATGCCCTCTATAAGCGCCTGACCGCCTATTGCAGTGTATTTAGCCATTCGTTTCTCCCTTTTCCTCTGCGTTTTCCTCTGTTTCCGTTTCCTGCTCGTAAAGCGGCAGAACTATTGTAACTGTAGTTCCAACGCCCTCGGTGCTTTCAAGGAACAAAAGACCCTTATGCTGTTTTATTATTTCATCCGCCACCGCAAGCCCTATGCCTGAGCCGCGAACGGTTTTATTGGCTTTGTAGAATTTTTCCTTTACCCTGTCAATATCCTGCGCGGGTATACCCACGCCCGTATCCTTAACGGTTATTCGCGCGCAGCCCTCCTCCACCGTTTGGTCAACCAGTACCTGACCGCCCTTTTCGGTGTATTTGACCGCGTTATCAATTATATTTATAAACACCTGCTTTAGCCTGTTCGGGTCGCCCGATACATAAGTATCGTCCGCCGGGCGGGTGAAAATAAGCTCTATTCCCTGCTGGCGCGCAAGCTCTATATACATATCAACCGATTCCGAAAGTATCTGTGAAACGTCAAGCTGCTGCGAAACCACCGAAAGCCTGCCCGTTTCCATTCGTGAAAAGTCGAGCAGTTCCTCAACAAGGCCAGACAGTCTGTCCGCCTCGGACAGCACAACGTCAAGCCCGCGCTTTACAAGTGCCTCGTCAGTTCCGAGCGACATTTTAGCCGTTTCGCCCCAGCCCCTTATTGCCGTAAGCGGGGTTCTAAGCTCATGCGAGACAGACGAAATAAAGTCGTTTTTAAGGTTTTCCGCCTGGTCAAGCTCAGATGCCATATAGTTTATGGTGTCGCACAGCTCGCCTATTTCATCGTTCTTCTTTATTTCAATTCGCGAGTTAAAGTCGCCCATTGCAATTTTACGCGCAATATTGCTTACGTCTCTTATGGGTCTTACAATCGAATTTATGAAAAAAAGCCCCGAAAAAGCGCAGAAAGCAAGTACCAAAAGCGCCACCGCCGCAAGTATCAAAATAACCCACGAAATCATTTTATCAGCATTTTCGAGCGAGGTTATCCAGCGGTAGGCGCCGAGTCTTCTGCCTGTTGCGTCATAAATCACTGTGGTGGAGGCAAGCACCTTTTCGCCCGAGGCGGATTTTATTTTTGCCGTTTCCGTTTCACCTGTTTTAATTGCCTTTTCGTAATCGGGCATACGCTGCTCAGTCGGCTGAAAGCCCGTGGTGGATACCACAATATTATCGTTGCGGTCTATAACCTGCACTTCGAGCTTGTTTTTATAGGCAAAGCTGCCCGCAAGCTCAACTGCGTTTTCCTTGAAAGCCGTTTTTGAGGAGTTTGAAAGCGAATTGAATTCATAGGTCAAATCGTTTGCAAGGGTTTCAATTCGCTCGGTGTAAATGCTGCTGTAAATAACAGAAAACGAGATTACCGCCGTGCAAACAATGATGGCTACTATAAGAAAAATATTAAAAAACCACCTTCCTGCAATACTTTTAAATTTTATATCGAGCTGCACAGGGTTTTATCTCCTTTCTTTCGGTTTATTTTAAGGCTTTTTTACTTGGTGTTCCACTTGTAGCCCATACCCCACACTGTTAACAAATGTCGCGGCTGTGAGGGGTCGTCCTCTACCTTCATACGCAGTCTTCTTATATTAACATCAACTATTTTTTCCTCGCCGAAATAATTCGAGCCCCACACCTTTTCAAGAATATCGGTGCGGTCAAGCGCGGTATCGGGGTTATTGAAGAAGTATTCAATCATTTGAAATTCAACCTGCGTAAGCTCTATGTCCTTGCCGTTTTTTAAGAGCGTTCTGCGGCGCAGGTTCAAAACAAATTCCCCGAGGGTTATATCGTCCGCCGGGGCGGGCGCTTTCGGGGTGTGCATTTCAACCCGCCTGTAAAGCGAGTCAACGCGAGCCAAGAGCTCTGTCGGGCTGAATGGCTTTGTTATGTAATCATCCGCACCAAGCATTAGCCCGCTTATTTTATCCATTTCCTGCGTGCGCGCCGTCAGCATTATTATACCCAGCGTTTCGCTGCGCTTGCGCAGCTCCTTACAAAGGGCAAATCCGTCCATTCCCGGCATTGAAATATCAAGCAGGGCAATATCAAAGCCCTCTGAGTCGCTGTCGTATATTTCAAGCGCTTCCTCGCCAGAGCCTGCCTCAACTACCGTATAGCCTACCCTTTTCAGGTTTATCGCTTCAAATTCGCGTATTGCCGCCTCGTCCTCAACGATCATTATACGTTTCATTTTCTCTCCGTCCTTTAATCAATAAGTCTGAAATTCTGCCTTATTTCCGTAACGGTCATACCGTCCGCCGCGCCCGTTTCGGAAATACTGCAAATATACGAGGAAATACCGTCGTGCGTGATTTCGGAAAATCCGCGCCTCGCATACCTTTCATTATCCCAATCGGCTTTTTTAACCGTTTTAATTGTAAAAAGCAGCTCGCCAACGGTGTTGCCCGCATAGCGGTATATCTCTCTTAAATGGCGGTCGGTGTTTTTATAAACCGCTATCTGCCCTGTAAGCTTTGAGGGCACAATATAGTAATACCCGTCGTTCGTGTTCATAAGCGCGCTTATCTGCGGGGTAAGCGTTTCGCCGTTATAAGAGCACCAATCGGTAAGGTAAATTTTCTCGGTCACGTCCGTTTTATTTACGGCGGGCACCTCGTGCTGCACGGGAATTTCAATAATTCCGTCGTTATTTATATCCTGCACAGCGAAATTAGCCGAGCGCAGCGTTGCCGAGGTCTCGCCTGTCTCGGTGTTGAAAAGCGGGTTTACAAGCTTATTTTTCTCTATGAAAAGCACTTCGGTTACTGCACCAACGCCCTTTATTTCATCAATATAAATTGCGGGCTTGCCCGAGGATAAATGGGCATATACCGGCTCGTTTACGGTCTTTGTTCCCCTATCCAGCTCGGCAGAGTAAAGCGCGGTAACGCCGTTTTCATTAAGGCGGTAAACCGTAGCGGTGTTGGGCGTGCCGCCGCTGTTTATCATTATAACCGTTACCTCGTTGTTGCCGTCCTCGTCAATATCCCCGCACAGAAAATGCGTGTACTGCTGCAACATTCTGCGGTTAAGCTCGTCATTTTTAAAGCTGTATACCGCCATTTGCATTTCGCTGGTGCCGTATATTTCCCAGCCTATAAGTATTTCCGAAATACCGTCGCCGTCCAAATCGCAAAAATCCACACGGTCAACGCCGCCGGCTACTATTTTCTGCTTTGCAACCGATTTCCACTTGCCGTTTTCACTGCAAATAACGTTTACATACATAACGGTGGATTCATCCTCAGTCATACTGTAAAAGGCAAAGGCCTCCATAATGCCGTCGCCGTCAACATCGTTCTGCACAACAGCCGAGCGGTAGTTCCCTACCGGCGGGTATTTAAGAGTGTACTCCCCGCCCGCCGAGGCGGAAATGGCGCTTGCTATCGGGGCAATGTCTCCCGTAAGCGCGGGCGGGCTTAAAAGCTCGGCAGTATCGGCAGTAAACATTTTACAGCTGCAAAGCGAAACACATAAAAAAAGCGATAAAATAACCACCGCCGCATTTTTAAGCTTCACATTTTCCACCGCCTTTGCGCACAAATATACATTATAGATTATATCACAGCGAATTTCAAAAATAAAGACATTTTTATGAATAAATAAAAAATTCCGTTTTCCGAGGTCTATACCCCGAAAAACGGATAAATAATACTGAGTAGACAATACAATCAGGTTACGGTGCTGCTTAGCGGCGCGGCGCGACGCGCGAGGAATACTGGCTTATTGTGAGCGGAGGGGGCGTTGCCGAAACTTAAGCCGTTTCTTCAAAAAAGCATTGTACCCTGATTGTATTGTCTAAGTGTAAAATCAAAACGCATTTCAAGCGCGGCAAAAAGCTTTTGCATTACCCCGTTTGCCACGGCGCATATATCTATGCTCTTAATGTATGCAAGTATTCTGTCCTGCTCCTCCTGCGGCACCTTAAACGCCCGCAGTGAAATTTGCAAAAAGCACTCTAATTTTTGGGCAAGCGTAAAATGAATATCGCATTTTTTCGCCATAAAGCCCCGCATTATACCCGCCGTGCCTATTTCCAGCTTGTAAAAATCGCTTTCCGAATATCCTGGAAAATACTGCCCGAATATTTTATACAGCTCCACCGCGGTATGCTGGTATATATACTCCGCCGTTGCGGGCACCGTGTAAGCCTCAATATATACATCTCGCAAATTTTCATTAAGCTCGGTTAAAACCAGCTGAATTGCGGTTTCGGCGGCATATGTATACACCGGCGAGGGCGTTTCGCCCGCAATGCTGCGCGCGGCGCCGAACTGCCCGCTGAACATAAACTCTATAAGCTCGGTTAAAACGCCGTCCTTGGTGTGAAATATATTTTGAAATGTGCTTGCCGATATATCTGCTTCCTTTATAATCTGGCTTATGGGAGTGTTGTGGTATCCCTGCTCTAAAAACAAACGCACGCAAACCGAAAGAATACGATTTTTAATTTCTATACTTCCTTTTCTCAGCGCCATAGCGCCACATCTCCTTTTCCCACTATTGATATATATATCAATTATAACAAATTCGGCACAATATTACAACACTTTTTATTTTCCCACCATTTTTCGGTATTTACCGGGCGGTATTCCCTCATACTTTTTAAAAAAGCAATTAAAATAATACTCATTTGCAAAACCGGTTTTTTCGCTTATCTCCTTTAGCGAAAATTCGCCCTCGTTCAGCAAAAGCTTAATTTTTTCAATCCGCTGTGTTTTTATATATTCGCCAGGTGTTTTACCCTCAAATTCAACGAAAATGCGCGTCAGCTGCTTTGCACTCATATGGCAGTATTCCGCCGTATCATACACCGTGGGCGATAATTCAATATTATCCCTTATAAACTGCTTTGCAAGCTCGCACACGGCGTTGCCGCAATCATCGGCAGGCTTGTATTCCTCGCAAAAGCCCGCCGCGCGCAAAATTATTATAATATTTTCAAATATACTGTTTCCCGCAATATAAGCGGCTGTATCAGTGCCGCGCAGGCTCTCCTTCCTCGCCGTTTCAAAATTACATATAATCCGCGGGTTGGTCTCAGCGCAAAAACCGCCGTTTTCCATATTTATTTCCGCGCCGAAGGTGCACGCAAATTTATGTGTGTTTTCCGCCGAAAAAATACATCGGTGCATTGTGCCGGGAAATATTACTATATAATTTTCCTTTTTTACGGTGTATTCCTTTCCCGCTATCTCGTAAATCTGCAAGCCCTCAGTTATAATGTGAATTTCAAATTCAGAGTGGCGGTGTACCTTTTTTGTAATTATTCTTTTATCGCGCTCGGGGTGCAGCTCTTTAAGGCAGCAATTATGTATACCGCACGGGAAAATGCTGCCATACGGTTGCTTATAAATAATTTTCATACAGCCCTCCCGGTAAATGCTCCTTAAATATTATAGTAGAAAAACATTATATTAGCAATAAAAATGTCCCATAATTATAAAAAACAGTCCCGGTTTTACATTTCCGTATTGCCACAATTACAGTATAATAAATTCGGAGATGATAAAAATGCAAATGCTTACAACAATGATAACCCCCTACGCACCCGACGGAAATATAGATTATCCCACCGTCCGAAAATATGTTGATTGGTACTTTGAAAACGGGCTTGACGGTATATTTGCCGTTTGCCAATCAAGCGAAATTTTTTACCTCTCGCTTGAAGAACGCGTAAAGCTCAACCAAACCGTGTATAAAAGGGCTAAGGAATTAAGCCGTGATTTTCTTGTGGTTTCCTCCGGGCATATTTCAGATACACTGAAAGAACAAGCCGAGGAGCTTAACGCAATATACCGCTCCGGCACCGACGCGCTTATTCTAATAACAAACCGCCTGGATATTAACAACGAGGGTGATGACGTTTTTATACGCAACGCCGAAAAGCTTATATCCAGGCTGCCGAGTGACGCTAAGCTTGGGCTTTATGAGTGCCCATACCCCTATAAACGGCTTGTAACGCCGAAAATTCTTGATTGGTGCGTTTCAACAGGAAGATTTTACTATATGAAGGATACCTGCTGCAACGCCGAAATGATTGCCGAGCGCTGCCGGCATTTAAAGGGCAGTCATTTTACCCTGCTTAATGCAAACTGTCAAACACTTTTGGAGTCAATGAAAAGCGGCGCAGGCGGCTATTGCGGAATTATGTGCAATTTTCACCCCGCGCTTTATGCCTGGCTTAAAAACAATTACAACAGCAAAAAAGCCGAGCTTGTGCAATCGGTTTTGGGAACGCTTGGGTTTACCGAAATTGGTCTGCCCTACCCTTTAACCGCAAAATACCATATGAACCTTTGCGGAATAAAAACAGAAAACCTTGCGCGAAACAGAAATTCCGCCGAGCTTACCGAGTATTCCAAAGGCTGTATACGGCAAATGAAGCTTTTAACCGATGAGCTTGAAACAAGGCTGGGTACATTAGATATTAGATAGTAGACGTTAGATATTAGACGGTGGCTTTGCCGCCCATTGGCTCCCTCTGACGAGGGTTGCTCCCCACGGTGCGGAATGTTCTTTGGCTCCCTCTGACGAGGGAGCTGTCGAGCGAAGCGAGACTGAAGGAGAGAAAAAGTAAAGCTTTTATGTAATTTTATAGCTTTTTGCGCTAATGCCGCGCAGGGCACCCTATTTCTGTACGGACAGAAATAGGGGAAAGAATCACCTGGAACCCTTACTACTAAAAGCTACATTAAGCTAAGTAGGCTTTGGTTTTGGCTTTTCACTTTTTGTTCAATCGCTCCGCTGTGGCAATTAAAATATCCAAATCATCATCAGTCATATTTTTGCTGAGCTGATACAACCGCTCCACCTTTTCGGGATTTTCTATTTCACTGTCAAAAAATTCCTTTGGCGTTATTCCCAAATAATCGCACATATAAAGAAATTCATACATTGAGGGCAACGCTCTGCCACTTGATATACCTTGAATATAACCCTTACTGTGCCCTAAATCAAGGCTCATTTTATACTCTGAAATTCCCTTTTGTGTTCTTAGCGCAGTTATTCTGTCGCGAACAAATTGCTCATTCATTTACATCACCAAGGGTATTTTATACCGATTTAAACAGTAATAATCCTACATAAATTATTGATTTTACTTGATTTATACCGCAATAATGAATATAATATATAAATAAAGGAAAATTCAAACGGTCAAACATAAGAAGAGAGCGATTAAAAATGAAAAATTCAGCGTGTATTATAGGAAACGGGAATTTTAAGTATTCATCGGCAATGTGGAAAAAGGTGGATGAGACTATTTATCAGCTTATAGAAAAGGGCGTAACCCGATTTTTATTCGGCGAATATTCGGAGCTTGGAAATCTTTGTTTTTTCACCGTGGGAATTTACAAAAGAACCCACCCCGAAAACAAGCGAATAAAGTTTAATGTGGATTATAATGAAAAGGATAACACTCTGCGCCGCTCCACCGAAAAATATGATAAAAGCATTGCACTAAAGCTTATGGGCAATTCGGAAAAATCAGTTAATTTAAGGCGCTATATGGCGCTGATTACCGAAAGTGAAAATTGTATTTTTTTCTTTGATGATAAGCCGAACAGCGACACAAAAGCGGCTTATAATTACGCCGTGCAAAAAAAGAAAAAATATTATATTATATAATCCTCCGCACTTTAAAGTCATTTTGCCGTTTTTCGTGACAAACGAAAGCCCTGCTTCGCATTTCTGCGAAACAGGGCTTTTTAAGGCTTATATTGAAATTAAGCGTTTACCTTGGTAACAACGCCGGAACCAACGGTACGACCACCCTCACGGATAGCGAAACGGAGGCCTTCTTCAATAGCGATAGGAGTGATAAGCTCAACATCCATCTCTACGTTATCGCCCGGCATGCACATCTCTGTGCCTTCGGGAAGAGTGATAACGCCTGTAACGTCAGTAGTTCTGAAATAGAACTGCGGACGATAGTTGTTGAAGAACGGAGTATGACGGCCGCCCTCTTCCTTAGTCAGAACGTAAACCTGACCGTGGAACTTGGTGTGCGGATGAATTGAACCGGGTTTGCAGAGAACCTGACCGCGCTCAACCTCATCACGGCCAACGCCGCGGAGAAGTGCGCCAACGTTATCGCCGGCTTCACAGAAGTCAAGAGTCTTGCGGAACATTTCCATAGAGGTAACAACAGTCTTCTTGCGCTCCTCGGTAAGACCGATGATTTCAACTTCATCGCCTGCATTGAGCTGTCCGCGCTCAACACGGCCGGTAACAACGGTACCACGGCCGGAAATTGTCATAACGTCCTCGATCGGCATAAGGAACGGGAGGTCAGACTTACGGTCCGGAGTGGGGATATAGCTGTCAACAGCGTCCATAAGCTCTTTAATCGGAGCATACTCGGGAGCGTTAGGATCAGTAGAGGTGCACTCAAGAGCAACAAGAGCAGAACCCTTGATGATCGGGGTGTCGTCGCCCGGGAACTCATACTTATCAAGAGTCTCACGGATTTCCATCTCAACGAGCTCAAGAAGCTCAGGATCGTCAACCTGGTCGCACTTGTTCATGAATACAACAATGTACGGAACGCCAACCTGACGGGCAAGGAGAAGGTGTTCTTTGGTCTGAGCCATAGGACCGTCGGTAGCAGCTATAACGAGTATAGCGCCGTCCATCTGAGCAGCACCGGTGATCATGTTCTTAACATAGTCAGCGTGTCCGGGGCAGTCAACGTGAGCGTAGTGACGTTTGTCGGTCTCGTACTCAACGTGAGCGGTGTTGATTGTAATACCGCGCTCTCTCTCTTCAGGAGCCTTATCGATGTTCGCGTAATCCTCGAACTGAGCCTGACCCTTCAAAGAAAGATACTTGGTGATAGCTGCTGTAAGAGTGGTCTTACCATGGTCAACGTGACCGATGGTACCAATGTTTACATGGGGTTTATTTCTTTCAAATTTTGCCTTTGCCATTGTATATTTTCCTCCTTATACTATGTGCAGTCTTTATTTACTTATAGTTTAACAAAAAAGACTTGAAAATGCAAGCATTATTTACTTTAATTTATCAGTCTTTCTTTGCACGGGCAGAAATAATCTTCTCGGAAATGCTCTTCGGAACTTCCTTGTAGCCGTCCGGCTCCATTACATACTGACCGCGGCCCTGTGTTTTAGAGCGCAGGTCGGTAGCATAACCGAACATATCGCCGAGCGGTACGCGAGCGTTTATCTGCTTAACGCCCGAGCGATCCTCAAAGCCCTGAATCTCGCCGCGGCGAGCGTTCAAATCGCCTATAACGTCGCCCATATACTCCTCAGGTACAATAACCGTAACCTTCATAATAGGCTCAAGGAGTACCGGGTCTGCTAAGCGGCAAGCCTCTTTGAATGCCATAGAACCGGCAATCTTAAACGCCATTTCGGAAGAGTCAACCTCGTGGTAAGATCCGTCGTACAGAGTAACCTTAACGTCAACTACCGGGTAGCCTGCAAGCACGCCCGCCTGCAAAGCACCGCGTATACCTGTATCAACCGCAGGAATGAATTCCTTCGGAATGGTACCGCCGGTAACGGCGTTAATAAACTCATAGCCGGCGCCCGACTCGTTCGGCTCAACGATAATTTTAACGTGACCGTACTGACCTGAACCGCCCGACTGGCGCTTATACTTGGTTTCGTGGTCAACCTTTTTACGGATGCTCTCTTTATAAGCAACCTGCGGTGCGCCCACGTTTGCCTCTACCTTAAATTCACGGAGAAGACGGTCAACGATTATTTCAAGGTGTAACTCACCCATACCGGCAATAATGGTCTGACCTGTCTCTTCATCGGTATAGCACTTAAAGGTCGGGTCTTCTTCGGCAAGCTTTGCAAGGGCAAGACCCATTTTTTCCTGACCCGCCTTGGTTTTCGGCTCAATAGCAACGCGGATAACCGGCTCGGGGAAGTTCATCGATTCAAGAATGATCGGGTGCTTCTCGTCGCACAGTGTATCACCGGTGGTGGTGTTTTTGAGACCTACGGCAGCGGCAATATCGCCGGCGTAGCAGGTTTCAATATCCTCGCGGTGGTTAGCGTGCATTTGCAGGATACGTCCCATACGCTCTTTATTCTGCTTAACCGAGTTGTAAACGCCGGAGCCTGCGTCAACAGTACCGGAGTAAACACGGAAGAAGCAAATCTTACCAACGAACGGGTCGGTTGCGATTTTAAACGCAAGAGCGGAGAACGGCTCTGTATCGGAAGAGTGCCTGTCCTCTTCCTCGCCGGTATCGGGGTTGGTACCCTTAATAGCCTCAATGTCGGTCGGAGCCGGCATATAATCAACAATAGCGTCAAGGAGCGGCTGAACGCCCTTGTTTCTGTATGAAGTACCGCAGGTAATCGGCACCATATTATTAGCTATTGTGGACTGACGGATTATCTTCTTAATCTGCTCAACAGACGGCTCTTCGCCCTCGAAGTATTTTTCCATCAGCTCTTCATCCTGCTCAACAATATGCTCGATAAGTTCGGTGTGATATTTGTTGGCAAGTTCTACCATATCCTCCGGAATAGGCTCGTGTCTAACGTCCTTTCCGAGGTCATCGTAGTAAATTTCCGCGTCCATGTTAACAAGGTCAACGATTCCTCTGAAAGTGTCCTCAGAGCCGATAGGCAGCTGAATCGGAACACCGTTGCAGTTGAAACGCTCCTTAATCATATCAAGAACGTGGTAGAAATCCGCACCCATAATATCCATTTTATTAACATAGATCATTCTCGGTACGTGATATTCGTCAGCCTGACGCCAAACGGTCTCAGACTGCGGCTCAACACCGCCCTTTGCGCACAGAACGGTTACAGAACCGTCAAGCACGCGGAGTGAACGCTGAACTTCAACGGTGAAGTCAACGTGTCCGGGAGTGTCGATAATATTGATACGATGGTCTTTCCAGAAGCAAGTAGTAGCAGCGGAGGTAATTGTAATACCTCTTTCCTGCTCCTGCTCCATCCAGTCCATAGTTGACGCGCCGTCGTGAGTTTCGCCCATCTTACGGTTAATACCGGTGTAGAAAAGGATACGCTCGGTTGTGGTAGTTTTACCGGCGTCAATATGTGCCATTATACCAATATTTCTTGTCATTTCAAGAGATACTTTTCTTGGCATATTAACCTCCAATCCGCATAAAACGGAAACAAAATATCAGTAGATACAAACTACCATCTGTAGTGAGCAAACGCTCTGTTGGCTTCTGCCATCTTGTGAGTATCCTCACGCTTCTTAGCAGCGCCTCCCATGCCGTTTACGGCATCTAAAATCTCGCCCGCGAGACGCTCTTTCATAGTTCTCTCTGAACGGGCGCGGCTGTAGGTTGTCAGCCAGCGCAGACCGAGGGTCTGCTTTCTTTCGGCACGAACCTCAAAAGGTACCTGATAGGTAGCACCGCCCTTACGAACAGCCTTAACCTCAAGCTGCGGCATAACATTTTCCATAGCCTGATCAAATACCTCAAGCGGGTCCTTGCCCGTTTTTTCACTGATAATGTCGAAAGCGCCGTATACTATTCGCTGAGCAACGCCCTTCTTACCGTCAAGCATAATGTTGTTGATAAGGCGGGTTACCTTCTTTGAATTGTATACCGGATCCGGCAATACGTCGCGTTTTGCGACAAAGCCTCTTCTTGGCACTTTACTTCCCTCCTTCATAGTAATGAATTCATTGGTACTCGAAGCTTTTCCCCGTGGCACCAGGCAGAGGCGTTAAATATATAACGCCGCTGCGCTTAATTGCAGCAGAGATAATTCACTTAAAAATTACTTCGCACCTGCTTTAGGACGCTTTGCACCGTACTTTGAACGGCTCTGCATTCTCTTTGCAACGCCCTGCGTATCAAGGGTTCCGCGTACGATATGGTAACGCACACCGGGGAGATCCTTAACACGTCCGCCTCTGATAAGCACAACGCTGTGCTCCTGAAGATTGTGACCTATTCCGGGAATGTAGGCTGAAACCTCGATTCCGTTGGAAAGACGTACTCTCGCAATTTTACGGAGCGCTGAGTTCGGCTTCTTCGGAGTGGAAGTCTTTACGGCTGTGCAAACGCCGCGCTTCTGCGGAGAATCGTTATCGGTCTGGCGGCGCTTCATAGAGTTATAACCCTTTAAAAGAGCCGGAGCCTTTGCCTTTTTCTCAACAGTTTCACGACCGTTGCGAACCAATTGGTTAAACGTTGGCACTGTTACACCTCCCAATATAAAATTTTCGTTGCGGCGCATACTGCCGCATACTAATGAAGAATAACACAAAAAACGCGGTTTGTCAAGAGTTTTGCGGACAAATATGTTAATTCGCGCAAAAATTTACAAAAAAAGAGAGCCGCTGCATAATTGCAACAGCTCCCAAAAGCTTTAAAAAGTGATTATTTTACCATTCCGGCAACTTCGGCTGCGAAATCATCAACACGCTTTTCAATGCCCTCGCCCTTTTCAAAGCGAACGAAAGAAACGATCTTGATATCCGAGCCCAGTGCCTTAGCGGTGTTTTCAACATACTTGCCTACGGTAATTTCGCCGTCCATAACGAACTGCTGGTCAATAAGGCAGTTTTCTTTATAGTACTTGCCTATCTTACCGTCAACAATCTTGCCGAGAACTGCCTCGGGCTTGTTAGCCATTTTCGGGTCTTCCTTCATCTGTGCAATGAGGATTTCCTTTTCCTTTTCAAGCACTTCTGCCGGAACGGAAGCCTCATCAAGATAAGCGGGGTTCATTGCGGCAATCTGCATTGCAATGTTTTTGCCCATCTGAACGAACTCGGCGTTATCAGCGTCAAGCGCGGTATCAAAGTTTACAAGAACGCCTATTTTTCCGCCTGCATGAACATAGGATACGACCTTACCCTCATAGCGGGCAAAGCGGCGAACCTTAATATTCTCGCGAACGGCAAGGAAAAGCTCCTGAACCTTTTCTTCAACGGTCTTTCCGTCCTTTTTAAGAGCCAAAAGAGCGTCAACGTCAGCCGGGTTCTGCTCGGCAACGATTTCCGCAATTTCAGCGGCAAGAGCCTTGAATCCGTCGCCGTTGGCAACGAAATCGGTCTCACTGTTAATCTCAACAACAGCGCCTACGCCGTTCTTGGTGTATGCGCAAACAGTACCCTCGGCAGCTATGCGGCTTGCCTTTTTAGCCTGGGATGCAAGTCCCTTTTCACGGAGAAAATCAGCCGCAGCTTCCATATCTCCGTTGCACTCGGTGAGAGCCTTTTTGCAGTCCATCATACCGCAGCCGGTCTTCTCTCTTAAAGCCTGTACGTCTTTAGCGGTAAAAGCCATAATTATTTCCTCCTAAGAATTATTCAGCAGCTTCCTCTGCTGCGGGCTCCTCAGCGGGTTCCTCGTCATCATTTGCGGCAGTTCCCATTTCGGCTCCCTGTCTGCCCTCGATTACGGCGGCAGCCATAGTCTCGGCTATAAGCTTAACTGCACGGATAGCGTCGTCGTTTCCGGGGATAACGGCGTCAATTTCATCCGGGTCGCAGTTGGTGTCTACAATAGCAATAATCGGAATACCGAGCTTTTTAGCCTCGGCAACGGCTATTCTTTCCTTGCGGGGGTCAACTATAAAGAGCGCTCCGGGGAGCTTCTTCATATCCTGAATACCGCCGAGGAATTTTTCAAGCTTCTGAATTTCAAGGTTGAGCTTTATAACTTCCTTTTTGGGGAGAAGCTCAAATGTTCCGTCGTCTCGCATAGCGCGGAGCTGGTTAAGTCTTGCAATACGGGTGCGTATTGTGGTGAAGTTGGTGAGCATACCGCCGAGCCAACGCGCGTTTACATAAGGCATTCCGCAGTGCTCTGCTTCTTCCTTAACAGAATCCTGAGCCTGCTTTTTTGTGCCGACGAAAAGAATATCGCCGCCCTCAGCCGCTATATCGCGGGCAAACATATAAGCCTCGTTAAGCTTTTTAACGGTCTTCTGAAGGTCGATGATGTAAATTCCGTTACGTTCTGTGAAAATGTACTCCGCCATTTTCGGGTTCCAGCGTCTTGTCTGATGTCCGAAATGAACACCCGCTTCAAGAAGCTGTTTCATTGATACTACTGCTGGCATTTGTTTTTCCTCCTAAGGTTTTACCTCCATCCTGCCGTTTTCCGGGAATTTTCAAAGAAAACACCTTGCCGGTTCAAAGCAGAATGTGTGTTTTTTATTACTGCCCGCTCGGACAGCCGATAAATTATACCATATTAAAAGCCTAAAATCAAGCATTTTTTAATTTTTTTTAAATTTGTTTGTATGGGTTTGACTAATTGCGGGTTATATGCTATAATTTCGGTATGGAAAAGTTGAATTTAATTATTGCGAAAAACTTATCGGAGCTAAGGCGGCAAAACAAGCTTACCCAGCTTGAGGTTGCCGAAAAGCTCAACTATTCTGACAAAGCGGTTTCAAAATGGGAGCAGGGTGAGTCTCTGCCGGGCATTGAGGTGCTTTATAAATTAGCAAAGCTTTACGGCGTAAGTATGGATTATATTGTAGGTGAAGAACAGGCAAAACCGGCGCGCGTAACCTCCGGCGGACTTACCCAGAAAAGAAAACGCATAATAACGCTTTTATCGGTTCTCGGCGTGTGGCTGCTTGCTACCGTGTTTTACATATTTTTCGATATATTTGCGCATATCAATTTATGGACCTTATTCTGTTGGGCGGTTCCCGCGTCGTTCGTCGTTTCAATTGTTTTCGACGCCGTATGGCATAAGCAAAGATTTCTTTTCCTTATTATTTCGGCGTTTATTTGGTCGCTGCTTTTGTGCTTCTGTCTGCAATTTGTGAATTATAACATATGGCTGATTTTAGGCATAGGCGTGCCGCTGCAGCTGGCAGTGCTGCTTTGCGCGTGGCTTGTAAAATCGCCGCAGAAGGAGAATGAGGATGGTAAGACTCGGTAACGACTGGGACGGCATTTTAGCCGACGAATGGGAAAAGCCGTATTATAGGCAATTGCATAGCTTTTTGAAAGAGGAATACTCCAAAACGTGCATATACCCCGATATGTACGATATTTTCAACGCGCTTAAATACACCTCGTTTGCCGATACCCGCGCCGTTATAATAGGACAGGACCCATACCACGGACCCGGGCAGGCGCACGGGCTTTGCTTTTCGGTTAAAAAAGGCGTGCCGCTGCCACCCTCGCTTGTTAATATATATAAGGAAATAACCGATGATTTAGGCGTTACCATGCCGCAGCACGGCGAGCTTACAGGCTGGGCTAAGCAGGGCGTGCTGCTGCTGAACACCGTGCTTACCGTGAGGGCGGGTCAGCCGAACAGCCATAAGGATAAGGGCTGGGAAATATTTACCGACAGAGTGATTTCCGAGCTTAACCGCAAGGAAACGCCAATAGTTTTTCTGCTTTGGGGCGCAAACGCCGAGAAAAAGGCGCGTGTCATTACAAACCCGATACATAAAAAGCTCATAACCGTGCACCCAAGCCCGCTTTCGGCATATCGCGGATTTTTCGGCTGCCACCATTTTTCAAAGACAAACGAAATACTTATATCAAGCGGACAGCCACCTATTAAATGGGACGAGCTATAAATTAAAAAATGTTTTTTGAAACAGCCCCCCGAATTTCACCTTTACGGTAAAATTCGGGGGGCTTAAGTTTTATTATTTACTGAATATTGACGCACCTATCGGTTTCTCGCCCATGAAACAGGGGCGAGGGCTATTATTATCGGGAAAATTTCAAGACGCCCGAGCAGCATTGCAAATGAAAGCACTATTTTTGCAAACGCCGAGTAATCCCCGAAACCGCCTGTGGGTCCTACCGCGCCGAAGCCGGGACCTACGTTATTAAAGCAGGTGACCACGGCGGTGAAATTGGTTTCAAAATCAAAGGGCTCAAAGCTCAGGGCTAAAAATATTGCAAGCAGGCAGACAAAGTAGATAAGGAAATAATTGCTTACCCCCTTGCGGGTGTGACCGTCCACCGTTTTGCCCTCAAATCTTAAAGAAGACACCGAGCGCGGGTGGAGCATACGCTTGACCTCATTGCTTATAAGCTTGAAAAGCAGAACTATGCGTGATACCTTAATACCGCCGGCGGTAGAGCCCGCGCAGCCGCCTATAAACATAAGAATGAGCAAAATATTTTTCGATAAATTGGGCCAAAGGTTAAAATCGGTTGTTGCGTAACCGGTGGTGGAAATAATTGAAGATACCTGAAACGCCGCCGCACGCACCGTTTCCTCTGCGCCGACGAATAAATGACGGATATTCCAGGATATAACGGCAACCGAAGAAGCAATTATTCCCAAATATGCCCAAATCTCAGTACTTGTAACCACTGCCTTGAATTTCTTTAAAAGCATTAAATAGTAAAGGTTGAAATTTATGCCGAAAAGTATCATAAACGCGGTTATTACCCACTGAATATAGGGCGAATAGCCCGCAATGCTATCCCGCTTTATACCGAAACCGCCCGTACCCGCAGTGCCGAAGGCGTGCAGCAGGCTTTCAAAAAACGACATGCCGCCGAAAAGCAGCATAATCGTCTCAATAACCGTCATACCGATATAAATGAGATAGAGTATAAGCGCGGTGTCCTTTATTCGCGGCACCAATTTACCTACCGTGGGCCCCGGAATTTCCGCCCTTAAAATGTGTATGGGGCGTTCGGAAACATTCGGCAGTATTGCCATAACGAAAACGATTATTCCCATACCGCCGACCCAGTGGGTAAAGCTGCGCCAAAAAAGTGCCCCGTGGGAAAGCACCTCAACATCGGGTATAACAGACGAGCCGGTGGTGGTAAAACCGCTGACGATTTCAAAAAATGCGTCGGCATAGGAGGTGACGGCACCGGCGAGCACAAGCGGCACGGCACCGACCAAGGACAGCATTATCCAGGTAAAGGCTACTATTATAAAGCCTTCCTTGGCATAAATAACATGGGTTTTCGGCTTTAAAAAAAGCTTCGGCAGCAGTCCGAGCAAAAGGCTTATTGCCGCCGAAATTAAAAAGGCAAGCCAGGTTTGTCTTTCGCCGTAAAGCATGCCTACTATTGCGGGCAAAAGCAGCAGCACGGCCTCAACACGCAGTACAAGACCCACCGCGTTAATAATCATTCTGCGATTCATGGGCGGTTACCTTTGCCTTTCCACGATTTCGGAAAGCTCATTTAAGCGCCTTCCCGCAGAGATAATAACCACTCGGTCACCGGGGCGAATCATATCGTCACCTGTCGGGATTATCGATTTTCTGCCGCGGATTATTCCCGCAACCAGTATATTCGGCTTGGTGGGAAGCTCCTTAAACGGAATGTTTATTATACTGCAATCGGCGCTCACCTTAAATTCAAGCGCCTCGGCGTTGCCGTTCATAAGTTTATAAAGGGTTTCTACCTTACTGCCGAGCGAGTTTTCAAGCGCTCGGGCATATTGCACGGCAACATTCGCCACCGTTTTCATAGGCGAGGCTATTGTGTCTATTCCCAGCCTTGTTGCGGTGCTTACAAATTCGGGGCGGTTTATTTTGGCTATTACCTTGGGCACGTTCTGCTGCAAAGCAAAATACGAAAGCAAAATATTTTCTTCATCAAGCCCCGTAAGCGCCGCAAAAGCGTCAACATTGCGTATGCCCTCTTCGAGCAGCAGCTCCTGGTGCGCCGCGTCGCCGTTTATAATAACCGCCTCGGGCAATATTTCACTGAATTCCTTGCAGCGCTCTCTGTCGGCGTCAATAATTTTAACGGCGTTGCCGCCCGCAATCAGCAGCCTTGAAAGATAATACGAGGTTCTTGTGGCGCCGAGCATCATAACCGTGCGCGCCTGCTTTTGCAGAAGACACAGCTTTTTAAGCAGCTTTGGTATGCCGGTAGAAGAGGCGGTAATACCTATCTTATCCCCGCTTTTAAGCACAAAATTACCGTCGGGTATATAAAGCTCGCCCCCGCGCTCTACCGCGCATACAAGGAAATTATCGGGGTGCTTTTTGCGAAGTTCCGTAAGGCTCATACCGTCAAGCGGGCTGTTTTCCTTTAAAACCAGCTCCACCATTTCAAAATTGCCGCGTGAAAAGGTCTCTACCTTAACGGCGGAGGGCAGCTTTAAAACATTGAAAAGCTCCCGTGCCACAAACTGCTCGGGGTTTATGGTCATTGAAAGGTCAAGCTCTTTTTTAAGAAAGGCAAGACTTTTATCGTTATATTCGGGTCCGCGTATGCGCGCTATTGTGTGCGCCGTACCCATACGCTTAGCCAAAAAGCAGCTGAGCATATTAAATTCATCAGACCCCGTAACGGCTATCATAAGCTCGCAATTATCCGCTCCCGCCTCAAGCAGCGCGTCGGAATCGGTTCCGCTGCCGCAAATTGTCATAACATCGTAAATATTAGAAAGCTCGGAAACCACGTCCGGGTCGTTATCCATTGCGACTATTTCGTGTCCCTCGGATAAAAGCGACTCAACTATGGTGCACCCCACCTTACCGCAGCCAACTACTATAATTCTCATAATTCAATCCCTTAAAAAAATTATTATAAAATTTCTTTTGCCAAAGCGTCTATTTTTTCGCGGCTGTCATCATTAAGAGCTGACGTTACGGTGACGATCGTATCGGTAAATGTTATATTTTTGCTTTTTTCAAAAGCGGCGCGCATTTTCTTTGCGGCTATGGGCGCCCACGAGCCGTTTTCAATAAGTCCTATTGTGCGGTTCTGGTAATTGCGTTCGCAAAGCGCGTCAATAAAGTGCTTCATAAAGGGGAAAACATCGCCGTTATAGGTAGGTGACGCCAAAACCAGCTTGCCGTAACGGAAAGCGTCCTCAACCGCCTCCGCCGGGTCGCACAGCGCAAGGTTATTCATAGCCACCTTCGGGCAGCCGAGGGCTTTAAGCCGCTCTGCTAACAGCTCCGCCGCCCTTTCGGTATTGCCGTAAACCGAGGTGTAGGCAATGCAAACGCCCTCGCTTTCAACCCCGTAGGAGGACCAGGTGTTATAAAGCCCTATATAATAGCCCAAATTTTCGTTCAGCACGGGTCCGTGCAGCGGGCATATTTTTTCAATATCAAGCGCAGCCGCCTTTTTAAGCAGCGCCTGCACCTGCGCGCCGTATTTACCCACTATGCCGAAATAATATCTTCGCGCCTCGCACGCCCAGTCTTCATCGGTATCAAGCGTGCCGAATTTGCCGAATCCGTCAGCTGAAAAAAGCGTTTTATCCTTATCGTCATAAGTGACGGTAACCTCGGGCCAGTGCACCATGGGCGCGAAAATAAACTTTAATTCCCGCTCGCCGAGGCTCAGTGTATCGCCGTCGTTTATTACAAGCGTATTTTTGCAAATTCCCTTGCCGAAAAAGTTATCCATCATAGCAAAAGCCTTGGCGTTTGCCACAACCGCAGTTTCTGGGTATTCCCGCAAAAAGTCGGTAAGGCTTGCGGAATGATCAGGCTCCATATGCTGAATTACAATATAATCGGGCTTTTTATCGCCTAACAGCTTTTTAATGTTGGCAAGCCATTCGGCGGCAAAATGCTTATCTACCGAGTCCATAACCGCTGTTTTTTCATCGGCTATTACATATGAGTTATACGCCATACCGTTCGGCACAAGGTATTGTCCTTCAAAAAGCTTTATTTCGTAATCGTTTACACCTACATAATGTATTCCTTTTTCAAGTGTCATTTTAAATCGCTTCCTTTTTATTTTGTTTTTTCTTCTGTTTCCTTTTTCGGCTCGCTGCCGTCCTCAACTGTCACGCTGTCAAAAGCGTTTGTAAACATATCATCGTCATACCCGTCGTCATCATCGTAGCGCGGCTTAACCATACGCACTATGAGCATTACTATCAGCGCAACTGCGGCGATTATAAGAATAACTATACCCACAACTATTATTTTAGCATTAGATGAAAGCGAGGCAAAACGCGCTGCAAAGCCCGCACCCTTGGGGGCGGCGGCGCTTATATCGCCGAGGGTAAATTCAGGGCAGCGCTGCAATACGTTCTCGCGGCTGTCATAGCGGTACATGGCAAAATTCTTCTCAAAAAAGCAGTAGGTGTAATAAAAATCGGTAAGACCTTCATCGGGGCTTTTATAGGCCGGAATATCAAAATCGCCTATTTTAACGCTTGACTGGTAAAAGCCCTCGGGAACGGTTTTTCCCTCGGGTATATCCGCAAATATATATGTATTATTGCCGAAAGTCGCAAATTTTAACTTTTTAAATGTTTTTCCGTCCGATTCCAGCGTGTAGGGCTGGTAACTTTCGCTGTTTTCGCCCTTTAAGTAGTAAACGGTGTAGTTTGCGTCGGTATCCTGCGCCGCGGCAACCTCTGTTTCGCCATATGTAACGGTATTCGCTTTAAAACCGTTGGGCAGCGTAAAGCCGGAAAGATCGGTTGCCAACAAATATTTCACGCCGTCTATAACCGTGCTTTTTTCGGGCTCGTCAGTATTATCCTCAGGCTTGGTCTCGCCGTCAAGCTCCTCCCCCTCCTTTAGGCGGGTTATAACTATTGTATAGGTTTTCTGTGTACCGTTTTGCGCCGTGACGGTTACGGTGCGGGTGTTTTTACCTACCGCAAGCGCCTCCTTACCGCCTACGGCAACCGTAGCCTTGGCGTCGGTCGCGGTGGCGTATACCTTGCAGGTAGTCACCTCATATTTAACCTTTGCGGTATAGCTTGTTCTGCCGGTAGAAAACCCGGGAGTCAGCGTTCCGTTGCTTATTGAAAGCGATTTAAGCGTTGCAACGCCCGGCTTTGCCGCGTCGGAAACGGTAAGGGTAGCAGAGGCACCCACATTGCACTCGCCGTCACCGTATGCCCCGCCGCTTACATTTATCTGTGAAGAACCTGCCGTTTTTGCAGTAAAGGTAAATTTATAAGTACCCTTTGTTTCACCGCTGTGGGTGGGCGCTGCTTTTACCACGCCGCCCCCGCCGTTTGCGGCGCAATCGGCGCTTTTATATTCCAGCACGCCTTGATTATAGGAAACAGAAAAATCTGCCCCGTACATTTTAAAGCCTGCATTAACCGTTACGGTAACCGTTACATTTTGCCCTACGGTAGGCTTTTGCGGGCTGAAGTATATGGTTGCATTTTCAGCCGACGCCGGAAAAACGGCTGCCGAAACAATAAGCGTTATTGCAGCAATTAACAAAGCCGCACTTTTAAATATTTTTTTCATAATCAGTCTCCGTTCGTTTTATGAAAGTGATTTTATTCCTAAAATATGCATCTGCACATTTGCAAGGTCTCTGCCGTTTACTTTACCGTCACTGTTTGTATCAGCTCTTGTAAAGGTGTCGCCCGAAAGGGATTTTATACCCAAAATATGCATTTGCACGTCCGCGAGGTCTCTGCCGTTTATTTTACCGTCGCCGTTTGCATCTCCGCGAACAAATTTTACGGGCTGCGTGCCGCCGTCCACAGTAAGGGTGCAGTCCTCGGTCGCCGCAATGTAAATTGTATAATCGGTTGTATAACCCGATTCCGACCTTACCGGCAGCACCACGGTATTATTGCCTTTTTTAAGATTAAACGACTTATTTCCCGCATATGATGCTCCCGCAGGCACGGTATAGTAAATATTTGTATCACCGGTAACCCTTAAGTCATACTTATATCTAAAGTCTGTCATAGAGTAAGAAGGCGTAAGCCCCGAAACCGTAAGCGAGCTGAAATAATAATTGTTGCGCTTACCGCTTTTTTTCGGCAGCACCGTTGCGGCACCGGTGTTTTTATACACAGGAATTGAAAAGCTTACTACCGAAGCTTTATCACCCGTATACGCAGGGGCTAAAATTTTGCCCTTTGAGGACGCGTCATGTATCGCACCCGCGTATTCGTGCCAGATTGAGTCAGGATTTTTAATATTGAAATCCATATAGTAATATGTGTTTTGTCCTTTTTTTATGTATCCGTCGCTGCAAAATTCAGCACCGCCTATAATCGCCTTTTCGCGCGTGTCCCAGCCGTGCTCCTTGGCATAGGTCAGCGCTTTTTTAATTTTTTCCTCAGTACTGTTTCCCGTAGCGTTTATATTGAAATAATTGTAATACCCCTTAAAACCCGGATATTTGCCCGATATAAAGGGTGAATTCCCGTTGTTTTTGCCTATTTCCTGCAATATTTTTGAAGCCATAACATAGGGGCTGTAAGAGGTCTCCTTTGCCGCTTTCATAATGTAGGATACATATTCATCGGTATCGAGAAATGTTCCCTTTACTATTTTGCGTACTCCCGCTTCCGTTTGCTTTGTCGGGTCATAGCCCTGCAGCATAAAGGTAAACGCCGTATCTGAGCCTAAAAAGTTGCGCGGGTCCATATAATATTTTATTACCTCACGCGAGGCAACATACCAGTTGCCGTCATGCACTACCCGTATGTTTTTACCGTAATCAAAAGCACCGAGACCTAATGAAAGCCACGATTCATACGAGGTTCTTATAAGCTTTCTTGAAATTTCAAGCTGCACTGCCTCATCAAGGGTTAAATTTACATTATCCGCGTGGAACTGCCAGTTCGGGTAAGTAGCGTGCAGCGCCCGCAGCGCATTATGATAGCTTGTGGGAAAAGCCTTAAGCTGTGTTTCAAAATCCGTATCGGCGGCAGCCTCTTTTATTTCAAAAACATAGTCGCCCCTCACATAGCCGGTTATACCGTTATATGTAATGTTATACCACTTATAATTACCCTCACCGGTCTTTTCGCTGTTCAGCGTGACCCATACCTTTTCGTTGCCGGTTTTGCCCAGCACACGGCTGCTTGTGGTGGCATCAGCGCGAATGTTAAGATTGCTGTCAACATAAGCCAGTCTCGCTGCCGCCGCAGTCACAAGCGCCCAACTGAACGCCGTTATTACTACAATTATAAACGATAAAATCACACAGGAAAATCTGCGTATTCTGATCATAACAGTCCCCTTTTTCATAACACTACAGTAACCGAATATACACCGTATATTATATATTTTTCGACCTATTATGTCAATATTTTCAGGCAAAAAAATGTTAAAAAGCTGTTAAACTTGTTTAAATACTGTTCATAACCGTATGAAATTACTTGCCTATACTAAAGTCAAACGGAAAGGGGCGGTGAAAATGTTTCAAACAGTATTCAAGCGCTACGAAAAGAAGTATATTATAGACGGCGGGCAGTACGAGGAGGTTAAAAATTACCTGACCTACAACGCCGTGCCGGATGAATACGGCAAAAGCCGCGTTTGCAGCCTTTATTACGATACGCCCGATAACAGGCTGATACGCGCGTCGCTTGATAAGCCGATATATAAAGAAAAGCTGCGGCTGCGCAGCTACGGAGTGCCGACTGCCGGTAAGCCCTGCTTTTTAGAGCTTAAAAAGAAATACAAGGGCGTTGTTTTTAAAAGAAGAATAAGCGCGCCGTATACGGATATTACAAACTATATGGCGGGTGAAAACAGCGGAATTGAAAGCAGTCAGATTTTAAAGGAAATTGATTATTTCAGGCGGTTTTATGGAAAACTCAAGCCCGCTGCGAATATTTTTTACGACCGCGAGGCGTTTTATGACCGAACCGACAGCGGCGTGCGCTTAACCTTTGACAGCAACGTTTTGGCGCGCGGCTGGGATTTAGACCTTGAAAAAGGCATTTACGGCGAGCGGGTGCTCGAAAACGGGCTGTATATTTTAGAAGTCAAGACCGCGGGCGCTATGCCTATGTGGATTGCGGAAATGCTTAACGAATTTAAAATTTACCCAACATCCTTTTCAAAATACGGCACGGCGTATAAAAACGGACTGCTGACGCGCGAAAACAAAAAAATAATAACATTGGGAAGTGAATACTGTGCTTGACAGTATATTTTCAACAGTAATAACAAAAGGAATAACCCCGGGAGCCTTTGCGGCATGTACCGTGGTATCACTTCTTGCGGGGCTGGTGCTCTCGCTCAGTCATATGTTTAAAAACAGCTGCTCAAAAAGCTTTGCCGTTGCGGTGGCGCTGCTGCCCTTTACGGTGCAGGCGGTAATAATGCTTGTAAACGGAAACCTCGGCACGGGCGTAGCGGTTGCGGGCGCGTTTTCACTGGTGCGTTTTCGCTCTGCCCCCGGCAGCGCAAAGGAAATTATCGGCGTTTTCACGGCAATGGCGGCAGGGCTTGCCTGCGGCGTGGGATATATAGGCGTGGCAATAATTTTCACAGCCCTGGTTTGCGGCGCTAATATAATTTACACCCTGAGCCGCTTCGGCGAGCAGCCCGACAATGTGCGCGACCTTAAGGTAACCATACCCGAAGACCTTAATTTCACCGGCGTGTTTGATGATATTTTTGAAAAGCTTACGGTATCACACAAGCTGCGCCGTGTTAAAACCTCGAATATGGGCAGCCTTTACCAGCTGACATACACCTTAGAGCTTAAAAACCCAGAATGTGAAAAAAAGCTTATTGACGAAATGCGGTGTAGAAACGGAAATCTTGATATTGTGAGCAATTGCCGCGCCACCGTTACAGAGGAGTTGTGATGCATTATGAAAAAAACAGTTATACCTGTTTTGATTTTATGCGCCTGCCTGCTGCTTTCTTCCTGCGGGAAGAAAAACACGGCAAGCGGAACGAATAATATAAACAATATGTCGGCGGTGACCGAAATTTCCACCGACGATATGGATTTTGAATTTTCAAATAAGGACACAACCTACAATTACGACGAATCGGAAGCCAAAACGATAGCAAACAGCGAAAAGGCGGTTAAAATAACCGCCGAGGGCACTTATGTTGTAAGCGGCGAGCACGAGAGCATTACCGTTTCCGCTCCCGATACCGCAAAGGTGCGCATAATCTTAAAAAACGCGACTGTCTCCAATACGTCGGGACCCGCGATTTATATAGAATCAGCAGATAAGGTATTTATAACCGCCTACAAGGGCACAACCAACACCCTATCGGACGGCACTTCGTACACAGGTGATTTTAAGGATACCAACATTGACGGCGCAATATTCAGCAAAACAGACCTGACCTTAAACGGCGAGGGCACGCTCAATATTACAGGCAACTACAAGTGCGGCGCCGTTTCAAAGGACGACCTTATAATATGCGGGTTGAACCTGACCGTTAAAAGCACGGGCTGCGCGCTTGAGGGCAAGGATTGCGTGAAGATTAAGGACGCGGCGATAACCGTATCCTCGGGCGGGTACGGAATACGCTCCACCAACACCGAAAAAGCAAACAAGGGCTTTGTGTATATTGAAACGGGGAATATAGATATAACCTCGGGCAACGACGGCATACAGGCGGCTACCGTTTTAAAGGCGGCTAACGGAAACGTTAAAATAACCGCGGGCGGCGGCGCTGCCGATACAAAACAGAACTCGGGCGACAGAAATATGCCCGGTTTCGGCGGGAAGACCCAAACCTCCGACGACGAGGAAAGCACAAAGGGCTTAAAAGCGGGCTCGCTTATAGTAATTGACGAGGGCAGCTTTGAAGTAAGCTCAAAGGACGATTCCTTCCACTCAAACGGCGATATTGAAATTAACGGCGGCAGCTTTACCGCCGCCACGGGTGACGACGGCTTTCACGCCGACAGCAACCTTATTATAAACGGCGGTAGCATAACCGTAAGCCGCTCTTACGAGGGCTTAGAGGGTCAAAAGGTGACTGTAACGGGTGGCAATATTGATATTACCGCAAGCGACGACGGAATTAACGCTGCAAGCCCGTCAGTCTCGGGTTCATCAACAGATGGAAGACCCGGAAACAGCGATTCAAACTCACTTATTACAATCAGCGGCGGGTATATACTTGTTAACGCCTCAGGTGACGGAATTGACTCAAACGGAAATGTGGTAATAAGCGGCGGCACGGTGCTTGTAAGCGGACCTACCGATAACGGAAACGGCGCGTTTGATTACAACGGCGAGGCGACCGTCAGCGGCGGCACGGTAATACTTTGCGGCAGCTCGGGTATGGCGCAGGGCTTTTCGGAAAAATCGGAGCAGGCTTCGTTTATGTACACGCTTGACAGCAGCGCGTCAGCGGGCAGCAGCGTTGCGCTGACTGATGAAAAGGGCAATGTTATAGCCTCGTTTATTCCCGCCAAGCAGTATAACAATATAGTAATAACCTCATCCTCGCTTAAAAACGGCAGCAGCTATAAGCTGGTTATAGGCGGCACGGTATCGGGAGCGGATAAAAACGGCTATGCGTCTTCGGGCAGCGTTTCCTCCGCGGCGCAGACGCTGGATATTAAACTGACAGGTATTACCACCACTTTCGGCAACGGCGGAATGTCAGGCGGTATGGGCGGCAGAAATAAAGGCGGCGGCTTCGGCGGAGGTCAGGCGCCCGATATGAACGGCAGCGCACCCGAAAAGCCGAACGGGCTGAAAAGGCGGTAAAGCAATACGGCATAGGCAGAGCGGTAACAGACTATCACGAGCTGCTGAACGACCCGGAAATTGACGCGGTTTCGGTGTGTACACCCAATAAGGTTCACTCAACCATATCAATTGACTTTATGCGCGCCGGCAAGGACGTTTTATGCGAAAAGCCCGCAGCAAGAATATACAGCGAGGCGCTTGAAATACAAAAGGTGCGCCGTGAAACCGGCAGGCTACTCAATATAGGCGTATGCAACAGATTCAACACTAGGCAAACCACATTAAAAACCTGATAGACGCGGGCGATAATTTTTACGCCGAGTTTATAAAAGAGCTTGTCGGCTTTTTCCGCGATGGCAGGATACGCGTTCCCCACCAAGAAACCCTGGCGGTTATGACCGTGCTTGAATACGGAAAGCAGGCGCAAAAAAATCCCGGCGAGTGGATTTTCCTGCCCGCTGCCCGGGAGGGTAAATAATGCCCGCTGAATTTAAAATAGGAATTATTTCCGATATGCTGCGCCTGCCGTTTAAGGAAAGCATAATGAAATGCGCGCAGCTCGGTGCTGACGGTATTCTGCTTAAAAAGACCGACCCGAAAGTAATTTACGATTTTTTCGCCGAGGGCGGAATAGGCGATTTAAGGCTTGGCGAATACTTTAAGGAAGTGCTGCCGGGACTGGGTAAGATGCCGTTTGAAAGGTACTTAAAGGCGCTTGACGACATAGGATATAACGGATTTTTAACCGTTGAAAGAGAAACTGGCGCAGACCCTGCAAAGGATATAGGCGCGGCTGTGGAATTTTTAAAAGAGAAAATTTAACGCTGAAACAGCGTGCAGTTGATACAAGCTTTTTTGTTTCGACTGCACGCTGTCTTTTTTTACCTTTTATACAAAAAAATGCTAAAAAATACCCCATTATGACATTTCTATAAATTTATTTTATCGTATGTATAAATATTGGTTGTATTTGCTAACGTAATGTGTTATAATCATTCCATAACATAAATCGGCAGCGGTCGATTTTTCAAAGGAGTGCATTATATTGAAACAGTATTCTCAGCAATCAATACATAACGTAGCCCTTTTGGGTCACGGCGGTTCGGGCAAAACCACCCTTGCAGATGCCGTTCTGTGCTACGGAAAGGCAACTGAGCGCATAGGTAAGATTGCGGACAGTACCACCGTTATGGATTTTGACCCGGAGGAAAAAAAGCGTAAAACTTCGGTTTCAACCTCTGTTTATGCTCTGGAGCTTGGCGGGCATAAGCTTAATATAATAGACGCACCGGGTCTTTTCGATTTTGCCGGCGGAGTAAGCGAGGCGCTTGCCGCGGCAGACAGCGCGGTTATAGCCGTCTCGGGTAAATCGGGACTTACCACGGGAGCCAAGCAGAGCTTCCAAAAGGCGCGCGCGCTTAAAAAAGCAGTTGCTTTCTTTGTGGGAAAGCTGGATTCCACCCACGCGCATTTTTACCGCGTAATATCCTCACTTGTGGCGAATTACGGCGCGGTTATCTGCCCGGTTGTAATTCCCTATATTGAAAACGACGAGGTTAAATCATATATCGACCTTATAACCAATAAAGCCTATGCCTGTGACGGCTTGGAGCTTAAAGAGCTGCGTATGCCCTTAAGCAACGAGGCGGACGAAATGCGCAGCATGCTTTTAGAGGCGATTGCCACGGCGGATGACGCGCTTATGGAAAAATACTTTGCGGGCGAGGAATTTACCCCTGAGGAAATAATCGAGGGGCTTAAAAAAGGCGTTACCGCAGGCGAAATATGCCCTGTTTTCGCGGGTGTTCAGCAAACGGGCGCGGCAGTTCCGCTTATGGTGGATACACTGCTTCAAATTCTGCCCTCCGCGGCGGACGCCGTTTGCCGATTTGAAGACGGCGAAGAAAAAGCCTTTGACGAAAACGGTGAAAACGCACTTTTCGTTTTCAAGACCATTGCAGACCCGTTTGTTGGCAAACTCTCATATTTCCGCGTGCTTTCGGGTAAGATTAAGAACGATACCCGCCTTATAAACAACCGCACGGGCGCTGAGGAGCGGCTCTCAAAAATAATGTGGTTAAAGGGCGGAAAACAGGAGGACGCGGGCGAAATTATCGCGGGCGATATAGGCTCGGTATCAAAGCTCGGCAATGTGCTCACGGGCGACACCTTATCCGTTTCGGGCAAGCTTGCTGCGGCGGCGGTTGACTTCCCCGCCCCCACAATTTCGGTTGCGGTTTACCCCAAGGCAAAGGGCGATGAAGAAAAGATAACCCAGGCGTTCAGCCGCCTTTGCGAAGAAGACCCCACCATTAAGGTATATACTGATAACGAAACCCACGAGCAAATACTCTCCGCCCTCGGAGAACAGCACATTGACGTTATAATATCCCGCTTAAAATCCAAATTCGGCGCGGAGGTTGAGCTTAAAAAGCCGAAAATCGCCTACCGCGAGACTATAAGAAAGCCTGTAAAGGTACAGGGGCGGCACAAAAAGCAGTCGGGTGGTCACGGTCAGTTCGGTGATGTATGGATTGAGTTTGAGCCCTGCGATTCCGATGAGCTGGTGTTTGAAGAAAAGGTATTCGGCGGTGCCGTACCGAAAAACTTCTTCCCCGCGGTTGAAAAGGGACTGCGCGATTGCACCGCAAAGGGCGTTTTGGCAGGCTACCCCATGGTGGGCATAAAGGCAACGCTGGTGGACGGCTCGTATCACCCGGTAGACTCCTCGGAAATGTCCTTTAAAATGGCGGCGGCAGTAGCCTTTAAGGACGGTATACCGCAGGCTTCCCCCGTTCTGCTTGAGCCTATCGGTACGCTGAAGGTCTTGGTGCCCGATGAAATGCTCGGCGACGTTATCGGCGATATAAACAAGAGGCGCGGGCGCATTATAGGTATGAATCCGGCAGAAAACAAAATGCAGGAAATAATCGGCGAAGTGCCTATGGCGGAAATGTCCGATTTCTCTACCGCCATGCGCTCTATAACCCAGGGCACCGCCGTATTCACACTCACGCCTACGCGTTATGAAGAAGTTCCCGCGGCTCTTGCGCAAAAAATAATTGATGCTGCACGGGAATAAGACCGCCCCCTCGCGGCAGTACATTTTTCTTTGAGAATTTTTATGATATAAATTTAAACTGAAAAAGGGGCTGTCGCAAGAGCGAAAGAACCGCGAGCGGCAGCCCATAATGTCTGTAAACTGTTAAAATGTCGAAAACTTTTTTAGTTTTTCTGCAAAAACATACAG
>ERZ827490.257-NODE-257-length-91082-cov-5.089951_pt1 | contig 91082 bp, 89 predicted proteins | sample MGYA00519770_ERZ827490 | MGnify/ENA primary metagenome ERZ827490 (study PRJEB31778, sample SAMEA3449324) | human gut metagenome | biome: human gut; feature: human-associated habitat; material: faeces | place: United Kingdom | collected 2010/2012 ... | reverse complement strand
ACCGCCGTATGACTATTATGACAACTACATTCATCCCCTGTGGTGCTAAGGTTCCGTTTATCGCAATGATTGCGGGCGCTATCTTCAGCAATTCCGCCTGGGTTGCAACCTCGGCTTACTTTATAGGTATGGCTGCAATAATCGTTTCGGGCATTATGCTTAAGAAAACAAAGATGTTCTCAGGTGAGCCTGCTCCGTTCGTTATGGAGCTGCCGGCTTACCACTGGCCGACACTCGGCAACGTTCTCCGCTCAATGTGGGAGCGCGGCTGGTCCTTCATAAAGAAGGCTGGTACAATAATCCTTCTTTCCACCATACTCGTTTGGTTCACCACCTACTTCGGCTGGGCAGACGGCTCGTTCGGAATGCTCACAGAGGATCAAATAGATTCTTCCATCCTTGCCAAGATCGGCGGCGCTATCGCCTGGATATTCGCTCCTCTCGGCTGGGGTAACTGGCAGGCTGCCGTTGCTTCCATTACAGGTCTTGTTGCGAAAGAAAACATCGTTGGTACTCTCGGTATACTTTACGGCGGCGGAGACGCAAGCGTTTACCAGAACATCGCCGCTGCGTTCACGGGAATCACCGCGTATTCGTTCCTTGTGTTCAACCTGCTTTGCGCACCCTGCTTTGCGGCTATCGGCGCTATCAAGCGTGAAATGAACAGCCCGAAATGGACTTGGTTTGCAATCGGCTATCAGTGCGGCTTTGCTTACGTCATAGCTCTTATGATAAATCAGTTCGGCGGCTTGTTCACCGGCAATGTAAATGTTATAGGTCTTATCTTCGCGGTTGCGTTGCTTGCGCTTATAGTTTACATGCTGTTCCGTCCTTATAAAGAGGCTACAAAGCTTACTTCAAAAGTAAAAGCTTAAAAAAACATCTATTCTTTGAAAGGAGTCTTCTGTATGTTGTTGTGGTTAAAAACAAATATTGCTACCGTAATTATATGCCTTGTGCTTATCGCCGTTGTTGCTGCTATTATAGTAAGCCTTGTGCGAAATAAGAAAAAGGGTAAATCCTCCTGCGGCTGCAATTGCGCCCACTGTGCTATGGCGGGCTCCTGCCATAAAGGTAAATAATTATAGCAAAACACAACCCCTCAGTGTTGCACACTGAGGGGTTGTGTTATCTTAAGGAATTATATTTTTTTCCGTTTTCTCAGCTTTACAATAAAATACACGCAAATTGCCAGTTGAGCTATCAGCATAATAATGCTGCCTTCAAGCCTTACGCTGCCGCCCGAAAGAATTTTATTACCGCTGAAGGTGAATTTAAGCAGATAAGGCTTTTCGGCATAAAGCGAAAGGCTGCCGAGCACAAGCGAGCTTACGGCGTTATATGCGAAATGTGCCGTTACCGGAGCTAAAAGCGAATACGAGTACTCCGCAAGCAGGCATAAAATAAAATTATTAAGCAGCATATTTGCCGGGTAGATAATTCCGTGTTTGAATATACCGGGATTCAGCGATATATAAAGCAGCGTTATTACAACCGCAACCGCCGCAAACCCGTAATACCGCCTGTATAGCCTGAAAAGATAGCCGCGCAGCAAAAGCTCGGTTGCAAGCACGTTAAGAAAAATTGCCGCCAGCCAAATAAGCGTGTGCCCCGGGCGGTTTATTCCGGAAAATTTCATTTTCCTTATAAGCATAAGCACAAGCACCGTAAACGCCGACGGCACAAGTCCGGTAATAAGACCTATACTGTAATGCCTCAGCTTATTTGAGGTGTTGAATAATTTAAGCCGATTACGTTCCACCACCCTTTTAAATATAAAGGTGAACACTATCATAACCGCCAAAAAAATACCCTCGCGCCACAGGCTTTGCATTGCGGCGTTTTTAGCCCTTATTGTGGGCAGATAGTAGGCGATAACTATTGAAAGGTCAAAGAAGAAAAGCGTTTTATAAATATTTACAATCAGATTTTTCACAAAATTTAGCCTCTCTGTCAGTTTTTAACTTGATTATACACTAACCCGGCTGCACATTCAAGGTGTAATATTAAAAAAACTCCGCAAACAACTTTCCCGCTTGCGGAGTTTTTTATATTATTTTCTTCTTTTTATCAGGTGAATTATAATGCCCACACAAAAGCCTGCAAGCGCCGGCAGCAGCCAACCGAGGTTTTTATCAAACAGGGGCAGATAATCTGACGCCAGCCTTACCGAAACATCCAGCCTTAAGGTCTTCTGTAAAAATTCAGGCAGGGTTTTAAAGCAATCAAAAATTGCCGCCGCCCAGGTGCCTATCATAACGCATATGTAAACGGCTCTGTCATGATTGAAAAATTTACCGATGAACGCCAATATTATAAGCGCTATTGCGGGCGGGTAAATAAGCATAAGCATAGGAACAGAGTATTCTATTATGGCGCTTAAGCCCACATTTGAAACCGCAAAGGAAAATACGGTGAATAAAATTGCCCAGGTTTTATAGGAAACCTTGCCGTTTGTCATTTTAACAAATGTTTCGGAGCAGGAGGTTACAAGCCCTATTGAGGTTTTAAGGCAGGCAAAGGTTATGGTTACGGCAAGAATAATGTTTCCCGCGCCGCCCAAATAATGCCCTGCAATTTGGGTCAGGGCAATGCCGCCGTTTTCCGATATTTCAAAAAGCCCGCGTGACTGCGCGCCCATAAGAATGGTGAAAACATAAATTACCGCCATTAAAATGCCCGTAAGTACGCCCGAGCCCAGAACATCGCGGGCAACCGCGTTATCATCTTCAACTCCCATACGGCGTATAACGTCAATTACAACTATACCGAACGCAAGACCGGCTATTGCGTCCATAGTGCCGTAGCCTTCTATAAAGGATGAGAAAAACGCACCGCTTTTGTAGCCCTCGGCAGGTTCAATTTCCGAAACGGACGCCCCGGGCGATAAAAGCGCGGCAAATACCAATACAGCAAGAAAAATAAGAAATATGGGATTTATAATTTTGCCTATCCAAAGGGTTATTTTGCCGGGGCGAAGCGAAAAAAAGAGAACCAGCGCAAAAAACACCACCGAGAAAATAAGCAGGGCGAGCCACTCCATTGAGCTGTTTTTAAGCATTGGCGTAACGCCTGTTGTGAAGGACACTGTGGCGCACCTCGGAATAGCGAAAAGCGGCCCTATTGTAAGGTATAAAATACAGGTGAAGAATATTCCGTAGCCCTTGCCCACCTTTGAGGACAGGGTCTGCAAGCCGTCAGAGTGGGTTATGCCTATTGCGGCGACACCCAAAATCGGAATACCCACTGCGGTAATTATAAATCCTATCATAGCGGGAATAACATTTTCCCCCGCCATTTGCCCTAAGTGAACAGGGAAAATCAGATTCCCCGCGCCGAAAGACATTCCGAAAAGCGTTCCGGCAACAAGAATTTTTTGTTTTAATGTCAGTTTATTTATGTTCATTAAGTAAAACACCTCAATTGGTATTTTACTATAAATGTTGAAAAATGTAAAACAATCTGTTATAATAGTTATATGACAATTTGTAATACACAGAGGTAACAATATGGACGGAAAAAAGCTTGAAATACTTATGACGGCGGTGGATCTCGGCAGTCTTTCAAAGGCGGCGGAGGTGGTGGGCTACACCCAATCGGGGCTTACACACCTTTTTGACAGCCTTGAGCGCGATATAGGGCTTACGCTGATACAGCGCGACCACAGCGGAATTTCACTTACCGCTGCGGGGAAAGAGCTTATGCCCTATATAAGGGAATTTTTGCGGGCAAACGCCAACCTTGAAAACCGCATTTCCGCCATAACCGAAAAAAAGAATGAAACCATACGCGTGGCGGCATATGCCAGCATTGCAATGCACTGGATGCCCGAAATTCTCTACCGTTTTCGCAGGGTACGCCCCGATATTAACGTGGATCTCAGAATGGTGGATAATGCAATTGAGCCGTTTGAGCTGCTGGAGGAAGGAAAAACCGACGTTATTTTTGCCGCTAAGGAAAGGGCTGCGGGCTGTGACTGGACGCCGCTTTACAACGATATAATGTATGCCGTTCTGCCGCCGGATTATCCTGTTTCTGGCAGCAATGAATTTCCTATTAAAAATTTTGAGGGCAAGGAATTTATAATGCCCTACGGCAAATTTGATATAGATGTAAACCGCGAGTTTTACAATAACGGCGTAAAGCCGAACATACGCCCCGCGCACGTTGACGATGAAACGGTAATACGAATGGTGAGCAAGGGGCTTGGAATAACAATGATGAGCGAAATGATGATTCGCGGCAGGACCAACGGCGTAAAAACCGTTAAGGTCACACCGGAGGTCGGCAGAGAGCTTGGCATGGGAATGAACAGCGGCAACCGTATGCCGGACGGCACCGCGCAGCTTAAAGAATGTGTGCTTGCTTTTTTAGGCGAAAAATAATTCAGGCACGCAAGGAAAAACGCCTATTGTTATTTATGCCGCGTTTTGGTATAATTAGGCATACTCAGCAATAAAACACTATACCGCCCCGAGGTGAAAAAAGCTTGAAATTTTTAAAACGTTTAAAAGCTATGTTTCTTAACAAGAAATTTATAGGCTTCTGCGCTATAGGGATAATAAATACATTTAATACCGCTTTTTTCTCCTGGCTTGCTCATTTTAAAATTCAGGAGAATATTTCCGCGCATATCGGCTTTTTTATATCGCTCACAATAAACTATATTCTTAACAGCCTAGTTGTTTTCAAAAGCCGTTTAAGTCTGAAAAAATACCTACGTTTCCTTATTTCCTATATACCCAACCTAATTATATATACACTGGTTTCATTTATAACAATAAACCTGTGGCAGCTCGACCAGTTCTGGGCAACCGTGCTGGCTACCGCTGCGGGCGGACCGATAACATTCGTTATAATTAAAATTTACGCCTTTGGAAACAGAATTAAGGAAAAGGACGATATTTGAGCGTTTACAGCAAAACAGCCGCGGCAGAACACCGCGGCTGTTAGATTTTTTTACTTATTCAATTTTGGAAAGCTCTGTAATTTAACCCTATATACTTAACCCTTGAACGGTTTATTTTAATATTAACTGAATTTGTGCTAATGCCCTTTGGCATATCAAGAACAATCAAATATCGCGAAATTTATGTATCTGAGCTAACTGAGCCGTTTAATAAATAGTACATTGGTATCACCCGTATTGATTTATTTGTGCTGTGATTTCCTCACAATCATTTTAATCACCTTTTCGGGTTATCTATTAAAAAATCATTTAGATTTTATTATCATTTCAGTGCCGCCTGCCGCGACTGCCCTTTTATTACTTCATTGGATTCACCACTTTCATTTTATTTTAAAAGTAAGCCGGTGGAGCTTCCTCTCTCATCCTTGTTTTCATCTCCTTTCCTTTTGTCTGGTTTTATTATAAAGCATAATTTATAGTTTGTCAAGTGCTTTTTGATAACTTTTAGTTAAATTAACAATTTGTTCAAAACTTTACAATATTTGAAATATATGTTAAGATATAAATATATATGTTGCAAGGAGAAATGTTTATGGGTCCTATGATGCCCCCGCCCCCCGGAATGAGAGGGCCTATGCGGATAGGCGGCGGTCCGCGCGGGTTTTTAACCGATGAAGAAAAACAGAACAAGCCGAAATTGACAAAAGCGCTGCTTAAAAGAATATTCGGCTATTTATCGCCGTATAAGCTGCAATTCATAGCGGTTTTCGCCGCCCTTGCCGTTTCGGCGGTCTTGGGGCTTTTCCCGTCAATTATAACGGGGAAAATAGTTGACGCGATAGTGGACGACAGCGCCGACGTAAAAAACCTTTTGGGGCTTGTGGTGCTGGCGTTTATTGTGCTTTCAGCCGCGCAGATTATAAGCGTGCTTGAGCAATACATAAACAGCTGGATTTCGCAAAAGATAATTTACGATATGCGAAACCAGATGTACGACCACCTTTTGCATATGCCGCACGGCTTTTTCACAAATGAAAAGCAGGGCGATATAATAACCCGTATGAACAGCGATATTAACGGCGTAAGCTCGGTTATATCGGGTATGCTGGCTTCGGTTTTCAGCAATGTTTTAACCGTTGCAACCTGCGTATTTTATCTTTTCTATACCGATTGGCGGCTTGCAATAGTGGGGCTTATAGTGCTGCCGCTCTTAATTCTTCCCACAAAGGCGGTGGGCAGAAAGCGCTGGGAGCTTGTAAGCGAGGCGCAGGAAAAGCAGGATGAGCTTAACCAGCAGGTAGACGAAACGCTTTCGGTCAGCGGGTCAATGCTTGTAAAGCTGTTTACAAAGGAAAAAACGGAATATGAAAAATTCCGCAAAATAAACGATGAAACCACCAAAATAACAATACGCGAGCAGCGCGCGGGCAGCTGGTTCCGCGTGTTTTTGGGTATGTTTATACAAATAGCGCCGCTGCTCATTTATTTTGTGGGCGGCTTCCTTATAATAAGCCACACCGATTCGTCGCTTACCGTGGGTGATATATCGGTAGTGGTAGCGCTTGTCAACAGGCTTTACCAGCCGGTAAGGCAGCTGCTTGATTTAGAGGTGGACTTTGTAAGATCAATGGCGCTGTTTACCAGAATTTTTGAATATTTCGACCGTAAGTGCGATATTGAAGACCCCGAAAATCCCGTAACTCCCCCGCTTGATGACAGCAAAATAGAGTTTTCCGACGTGCATTTTTCCTATGAAAACGGTCACGAAATTTTAAAGGGAGTAAATTTCACCGTGCCGAGCGGCGCTATGTACGCAATAGTGGGCACCTCGGGCGCGGGTAAATCCACAATTATAGGTATGATACCGAGGCTTTACGACGTAAGCCGCGGCAGCGTTAAAATAGCCGGAACGGACGTGCGCGATTTTTCGCTTGCGTACCTCCGACAAAATATCGGCATTGTAACGCAGGATACCTACCTTTTCAACGGCACTATTCTTGAAAATTTGCTTTACGCAAAGCCCGACGCCACGCGCGAGGAGGTAGAAAACGCCTGCAAGGCGGCTAATATTTACGATTTTATTTTATCGCTGCCCAAAAAATTCGATACGGTGGTGGGCAACCGCGGCTTAAAGCTTTCGGGCGGTGAAAAGCAGCGCGTTTCAATAGCGCGGGTAATTTTAAAGGACCCCAAAATACTTATTTTGGACGAGGCTACATCCTCGCTCGATTCGGTATCGGAAAGCCTTATACAGTCGGCGCTTTCGGCTGTAATGGCGGGCAGAACAAGCCTTGTTATAGCGCACAGATTATCAACCGTAATAGCAGCGGATAAAATTATGGTAATAGAAAACGGCACTATTACCGACAGCGGCTCGCACTCGGAGCTGCTCGAAAAAAGCGAAAAATACCGTCTGCTTTACGAAACGCAGTTTAAAAAGGTAATTGAGCTTGAAAAAGAAAAAAGTTCCCATTGACTTAAAGGTCTTTTGGGGTTAAAATATATTTGTACTAAGGAGGCTCTGATATGGACGAGATTAAAAACAAAGACGAATACAACCCGGATATTGTCACCCTGTCTGACGATGACGGTAAGGAATATACCTTTGAGGTGCTTGACGCTATTGAAACCGAAACGGGAAGATACCTTGCAATGCTCCCGATTTATGACGACCCGCAAAAAACGCTTGATGACAGCGGCGAGCTGGTTATAGTAAAGGTCGGCGAGGAAGAGGAAAACGGCGACGAATACTATTACGAAATAGAGGACGACGACGAATACGATATGATTGCCGACGCATTTGTTGAACGTCTTGAGGATTTTTTTGAGATAGACAACAAATAATATAAAATAAAAAAGTGTCCTGCGCTGTTCGCGGACCGCGTCTTATATAGCCCTACAACCTTTTAAATCGGGGCCTTTGCTCGCGCGGCGGATTGCAGACCTCCCGCGGCTGTGCCGAGTTCGGAAGAAGGGAGCGTGAAGCCGCGCGGCGGGCACCCACCTGCACAAACCGCAGGTTATTTTAAGCGCATTACGGCAGGGCGGGACAGCTTTTAAATTTTAATAGGTTTAACCCCCGCAAGAGCTTTTTGCTCTTGCGGGGGTTTGTTGTATTAAAAAAGCTTTTATCGCTATAATAAATTTCATTTTTTACAATTTCTCTTTCTATTTAACACGGATTTAACATTACTTTGATTACAGACTTAACATAGGGGAAATATAATAGGGGCAGAAAGATGAAAAGGAGATAAAAAGAAATGAAAAGAATTTTGAGTTTAGGTCTTGCAGCCCTTATGACAGTATTCGCACTTGCAGGCTGCGGAACAGACAGTAATAACGGCGGAACAGGCACGGGAACAGACGCAATATCGGTACTGACCCGTGAGGAAGGCTCAGGCACGCGCGGCGCGTTTATTGAGCTTTTGGGAATAGAGGAAAAGAACGCCGACGGCAAAAAGGTTGATAAAACAATTGATACCGCAGAAACCACAAACTCCACCTCGGTTATGATTACAACGGTTCAGGGCAATAAGGCGGCTATCGGTTACATTTCGCTCGGCTCTCTTGATAAGAGCAAGGTTAAGGCGTTAAAGGTTGACGGCGCAGAGGCTGCCACCGATAACGTAAAGAGCGGTGAATATAAGGTTTCTCGTCCCTTCAACATTGCCACCAAGGGCGACGCTACGGGGGTTGCGAGCGACTTTATCAAGTTTATACTCAGCGCAGACGGTCAGGCGGTAGTTGAAAAGAACGGCTATATAAGCGAGGGCAACACAGGCGCTTACAAAGCCTCCGGTCAAAAAGGCAAGATTACCATAGGCGGTTCTTCCTCGGTAACGCCGGTAATGGAAAAGCTTAAAGAGGCATATGTAAAGGTAAACCCCGATGTTACGGTAGATGTTCAGCAGAACGACTCATCCTCGGGTATGAAGGGCGCGATTGACGGAATATACGATATAGGTATGGCTTCGCGTGATGTAAAGGACAGCGAAAAGGAAGCGGGACTTAACTCCATTAAGATTGCGCTTGACGGCATTGCGGTAATAGTAAACAAGGATAACGCCCTTGACGCGATTACAAGCGAGCAGATTAAAAACATCTACACCGGCTCGCTTACAAAGTGGAGCGAAATAAAATAAAGGATCACCTCTTTCCGGCTAGCCCTCAATCACGAGGGCTCTGTCGCATAACAGGAGTATTTATGAACACAATAATTTCAAAAATAAAAGAAACGGCAATGCGCATTGTGTTTATGCTCTGCGCCTGCGTTTCCATTATATCGGTAATTTTAATATGCGTGTTTCTCTTTTCAAACGGAATACCTACCATGGGCAAAATAGGCTTTGCCGATTTTCTTCTCGGCAAGCGCTGGAAACCGCTTGAAGACCTTTACGGCATACTGCCGATGATAATAGGCAGCATTTACGTTACGGCAGGCGCTATTATTATCGGCGTACCGATAGGCGTTTTATGCGCGGTGTTTTTGGCGCGCTTTTGCCCAAAAGGGCTTTATAAAATTTTCAAGCCCGCGGTTGACCTGCTTGCCGGAATACCTTCTATTGTGTACGGCTTTTTCGGGTTGGTGGTAATTGTGCCCGCAATGCAGAATTTGTTCGGCGGCTCCGGTAAAAGCGTGCTTACAGCCTCTGTAATGTTAGGAATTATGATTTTGCCCACCATTATAAGCGTTTCCGAGGCGGCAATACGCGCCGTGCCCGAAAGCTACTACGAGGGCGCTCTGGCACTGGGCGCCACGCATGAGCGCAGCATTTACAGAACGGTGCTGCCCGCAGCGAAATCAGGCATTACGGCGGGCGTTATTTTGGGAATAGGCAGGGCAATAGGCGAAGCTATGGCGGTTAATATGGTCGCAGGCAATCAGGCTATAATACCCACAAGCATTTTCAGCGGCGTGCGCACCTTAACCTCAAACATAGTACTCGAAATGGGTTACGCCGCCGATTTACACAGAGAGGCGCTTATAGCAACCTCGGTTGTACTGTTTGTGTTTATCCTTATAATAAACCTCTTGTTCTCACTTGTTAAAAAGGAGAAAAAGTAAATGGACGCTGTAAATAAAATCTCCTTAAAGCAAAAATTCATAAATTACAAAAATCACCCCGGCTCGCTTATTATGCTGCTTATAACCTGGCTTGCGGCATTGCTTACGGCGGCGGTTGTGGTTTTTCTTGTGGCGTATATACTTATTAAGGGCGTACCGAACATTAAGCCCTCGCTTTTTGCGTGGAAGTACAACAGCGAAAACGTTTCAATGATGCCCGCAATAATAAACACGGTTATAATGACGGTTTTATCCCTTTTGCTGGCAGCGCCTATAGGCATTTTCTCGGCGGTTTACCTGACCGAGTATGCAAAGCGCGGCAACACGCTGGTTTCGGTGGTAAGGGTTACTACCGAAACGCTTGCGGGAATACCGTCGATAGTTTACGGACTTTTCGGTTACTTGATTTTCGTTATTGCCTGCCGTTTTCATCAATCAATGCTTTCGGGTGCACTGACGCTGGCTATTATGATACTGCCCACTATGATGCGCACTACCGAGGAAGCCTTGCTCGGAGTGCCCGACGCATACAGAGAGGGCAGCTTCGGGCTGGGCGCGGGGAGATTACGCACGGTTTTCAAGGTGGTGCTGCCCTCCGCCGTACCGGGAATACTCTCGGGCGTTATACTTTCGGTCGGCAGAATTATGGGCGAAACGGCGGCGCTTATATACACCTCGGGTACGGTTGCGGGAATACCGAAGGACCTAATGCACTCGGGCAGAACGCTTTCTGTTCATATGTACGCACTTTTAAGCGAGGGGCTATATATGAACGAGGCTTACGCCACGGCGGTGGTGCTGCTGATACTGGTGCTTATAATAAATATGCTGTCGGGTCTTATAGCTAAAAGAATTACGGCAAAGGGGAAATAAAAACTATGGAAAAATTTACTGTAAAAAATCTTGATTTATGGTATAATGACTTTAAGGCGCTTAAAAATATAAATCTCGGTATGCAGGAAAACAGCATAACCGCCTTTATAGGGCCCTCGGGCTGCGGTAAATCAACCCTGCTTAAATCCCTTAACCGTATGAACGATTTGGTTGAGGGCTGCCGCATTACGGGCGAGGTGCTGCTGGACGGCGAGGATATTTACGGCAATATGGACGTGAATATGCTGCGTAAGCGCGTGGGTATGGTTTTCCAAAAGCCTAACCCGTTTCCTATGTCGATATACGATAACATAGCCTTCGGTCCCCGCACCCACGGCATACGCTCAAAGGCAAAGCTTGATGAAATTGTGGAGGAATCGCTGCGCGACGCCGCTATATGGGACGAAACCAAGGACGTGCTTAAAAAGAGTGCTCTTGCAATGTCGGGCGGGCAGCAGCAGCGCCTTTGCATTGCGCGCGCGCTGGCGGTAAAGCCCGAGGTGCTTTTAATGGATGAGCCCACAAGCGCGCTCGACCCTATCTCTACCTCAAAAATAGAAGACCTTGCGCTTGAGCTTAAAAAGAAATACACCATAATAATGGTTACGCACAATATGCAGCAGGCGGTAAGAATTTCCGATTACACGGCGTTTTTCCTTTTGGGCGAGGTAATAGAATACTCCGAGACCGAGAAAATGTTCTCAACCCCGCAGGATAAACGCACTGAGGATTATATTACGGGAAGGTTCGGTTGATTATGAGAAATAAATTTGACAGTCAGCTTGAAAAGCTGAATTTAGAGCTTATAACAATGGGCGCGCTCTGCGAGGACGCTATAAGCGCCTCGGTAAAGGGCTTTTTGGATGACGACGACGCACTCTGCCAAAAAGCGGTTGAAACCGAAGACGAAATTAACCGCAAGGAGCGGGATATTGAGTCTATCTGTATGAAGCTATTGCTTGAGCAGCAGCCCGTGGCGCGCGATTTAAGGGTTATATCCTCTGCGCTTAAAATGATTTCGGATATGGAGCGCATAGGCGACCAGGCATATGATATTGCCGAAATTGCAAAATTTATTAAAAACAGCAATGTTAAAAGCAAAATTCACATTAAGGATATGGCTGCCGCCGCCACCAAAATGGTGACCGACAGCGTTGACTCCTTTGTTAAAAAGGATGTGGAATTGGCGCGCGCGGTTATGGCGTATGACGATAAGGTGGATAACCTTTTCAACTGTGTTAAGGATGAGCTTGTGCAGCTTATAACCGAGGATAAAGCCAACGGCGAGTTTTGCATTGACCTTTTAATGATTGCGAAATATCTTGAGCGCATAGGCGACCACGCGGTGAATATAGCCGAGTGGGTGGAATACTCAATTACCGGCACGCACAGATAAAATAAAAAAGGGACGTGGGAAAATGGTATATCTGCTTGAAGACGACGAGAGCATACGTCGGTTTGTAATTTACGCGTTAAGGCAGACCGGAATGGAGGCGGAAGGCTTTCCGCTGCCGTCGCTTTTTAAAGAGGCGGTTGCGCATAAAAAGCCCGATATTGCCCTGCTTGATATAATGCTGCCCGAGGAGGACGGAATTTCCGTTTTGAAGTGGCTGCGTTCCCGCCCCGATACAAAGCAGCTGCCAGTTATTATGTTAACCGCTAAATCCACCGAATACGATAAAGTAGTGGGGCTTGACAGCGGCGCAGACGACTATATAGCCAAGCCTTTCGGCACAATGGAGCTTATATCCCGTATAAAGGCGCTGCTGCGCAGAACCGCGGCGGCAGACGTTGAATACACCGTAGGCAAGCTTTATGTAAACAAGACAAAGCATATTGTAACGGTGGACGGAAAGGAAACCGAGCTTACCTTAAAGGAATTTGAGCTTTTGTGCCTGCTGCTTAAAAACCGCGGCGCGGTGTTTACGCGCGATCAGCTTTTAAACGATATATGGGGCTACGATTACGACGGTGAAAACCGCACGGTGGACGTGCACATAAGAAGCCTGCGCTCAAAGCTCGGGGAAAGCGGAGATATTATAGGAACAGTACGCGGAGTCGGCTATAAAATAGTTTGACAAAAGGGGTATTATTATGACCGGAAAAATTTACAGAGGAATACTTATTTCAACCGTTATAACAATGCTTGCCTGCCTTATTTTCACGGTGGGAGTGCAGTATCAGATATACGATGAAAAATCCTACAAGGAGCTGCGCAGCAAGGCGGAAATAATAAGTGTTGCGGCAGAGGAAAACAGCCTTTCCGAATATTCGGATATAAGCGACCGAATAACCCTTATAAACCCCTCGGGCAAGGTGCTTTACGATAACAAGAGCAACCCCGACGCCATGGAAAACCACTCGAGCCGCCGTGAGGTAAAAGAGGCGAAAGCCGACGGCGAGGGGTATGATACGCGGCGCTCGGAAACCTTAGGGCAAAAGACCTGCTATTACGCAAAAAAGCTTAAAAACGGCAATATTTTGCGCGTTGCGGGCGCTTCGCTTACCGTTTGGGCGGTAGTGCTTGAGCTTTTGCCGCCTATTTGCGCCATTGCGATTATGGTGTTTGTGCTTGCCAATATTTTAGCGTCGGTTATAGCTAAAAAAATAGTAAAGCCGATAAACGAAATTGACCTTGACAGACCCGTGACCGACTCGGCATACAGTGAGCTTTCGCCGCTTATTTCAAAAATAAACGCGCAAAACCGCAAAATTGACCGCCAGATAGCAAAGCTCATGCGCAGCCGCCGCGAATTTGAGGCTATTGCCGAGAATATGAGCGAGGGGCTGGTGCTTACCGATATTAACGGTAATATTTTGACCCACAACAAGGGCACTGAAAAATTCTTCGGAACGCAGGGCGATATAAACGGCAGCAATATTTTAACACTCAACCGCAGCGAAGTTTTCAGAAAAATATTTGACGATATTAAGGAAAGGCGCTCGGGCGACGATGTTTTGCCGCTTGACGGAAAATACTTCAACATAACCGCAAACCCCGTTTACGATGAAAACGGCGAGCCCTGCGGCGCGGTTATACTGCTGGTTGATATAACCGAAAAGGAAAAGCGCGAAAAGCTGCGCCGCGAATTTACGGCGAACGTATCGCACGAGCTTAAAACCCCGCTCACCTCAATTTGCGGAATATCCGATATGCTTATGAACGGCATTGTAAAGCCTGAGGATGTTAAGGGCTTCGGCGGAGATATTAACCGCGAGGCTGCGCGCCTGCTTGCCCTTGTGAATGATATTATAAGGCTCTCAGAGCTGGACGAAGGCGCGGAGGATACCGAAAAAGCAGAAACAACCGATATATTAGAGGTTGCAACCGACGTGGTAAAGAGCATTTCGGGCGTAGCAAAGAAAGCGGGAATAACCGTAACGGCAGAGGGTGACAGCACCCTTGTAAACGGCGGAAAATCGCTTATTTTTGAAATGATATACAACCTTTGCGATAACGCGGTAAAATACAACCGCGAGAACGGCAGCGTTAAGGTGACCGTAGGTTCTGCGGGGGGCAACGCCTTTATTCGGGTGAGCGACACGGGCATAGGCATAGCGCCCGAGCATATAGACCGTATTTTCGAGCGTTTCTACCGTGTGGATAAAAGCCGTTCAAAGCAAAGCGGCGGCACAGGGCTTGGGCTTTCAATAGTAAAGCACATAGCGCTGAGCTTAGGCGGTAAAATTTCGGCTGAAAGCAGACCCGGCGAGGGCACCGAAATAACAATTACCCTACCTGAAATAACAGATAAGTAAAAACAATCAGGGTACAATGTTTTTTCGGCTATACAGCGTTATTATCAGCTTTTATTTATTTCAAATACTTTCCGCACTCGTTTTAAAGCTCCCGCCATACCGGGTATTCCGCACCGTTTTTATCCATAATTTTTTTAACATCCGTGTTTAGTGCACGCATTTCATCGACCGCGTTCATAGCATGGTTCGCCGTGCTTAATTTCAGCATAACCATATTATCTATAAAGCTGCGGTAATCGTAAATCACGTGTCCCCAGGTCCATATTCCCCTGTTTTTAACCGCGGGGCGCGAGTTCAGCTCAAAGTCGGGCAGCGGGCTTTCTCTTTTAAAAACCGGCACCCACAGCCTTAAAGGACTGCGGGTGCCGATTTTTAAGCTTTATAAGAATTATTCCTCAGCTTCAGCCGGAGCCTCTTCTGCGGCGGGAGCCTCAGCCGGGGTCTCGTAAACCGTTTCGTCCGGTTCGGAAACAGCGGGAGCTTCTTCCTCAGCCTTTTCAGGCTCTAAAAGCGCACGGATAGAAAGACTTACGCGCTTTTTCTCGGGGTCAACGGCAATAATCTTTGCGTCAACCTCCTGACCGACGGTAAGCTCATCCTGCGGCTTCGCAATATGCTTATCGGCAATCTGAGAAATGTGGATAAGTCCGTCAATTCCCGGAATAATACGGGCAAACGCGCCGTATGTAGTCATGCTGACAATTGTAACCTTAACGGTATCGCCCACATGGTAGTTATTTTCAAAAATAACCCACGGGTTGTCCTCAGCCTTTTTGTAGCCGAGAGAAATTTTTCTCTTTTCGGGGTCGAGCGCCTTAACGTAAACCTCTACGGTATCGCCCACAAGCACTACCTCGGACGGATTTTTAATTCTCTGCCACGAAAGCTCGGAAATGTGCACCATTCCGTCAACGCCGCCTATATCAACAAATGCGCCGTAGCTGGTGAGAGACTTAACTACGCCTGTGAAACGGTCGCCCACGGCGATATTTTCCCAAATCTTATCCTCTGCCGCCTTGCGCTGCTCCTTGAGCACACTGCGGATAGAGCCTACCGCTCTGCGGCCTCTGCCGATTTCAATAATGCGGAAGGAAACCTCCTTACCCTTTAAATCCTCAAGGGATTCACCGCGGGAAGCGGTTGCCTGAGATGCGGGAATGAAAACGCGAACATTGTTGGAGTAAGCCACAACGCCGCCCTTGATAACGTCCTTAACAAAGCCAGTAACGATTTCGCCCGAATCCTTGGCTGCGACTATATTATCCCAACCGGCAATAGCATCGTAACGACGCTTTGAAAGCATTGCGGTTCCTTCCTGGTCATTGATTTTCATAATGATAAGATTAAGCTTATCACCCGCCTTTACCTCGTCCATAAGCTTTACGTCTGGATCTGAAGAATACTCGTCCGCTGTAACATATCCGGTGACGCCTCTGCCGATGTCCACCGAAATTTCGCCGGGGGTGACAGCAATAACCGTACCTTCTACCTTTTGGTCGCCCGTTAAGCTGCTGAGCGAAGCCTCAAATGCTTCCTCATCCGTCATTTCCTCAAAGCTTTTTTGAACAGATTCTTTTACCTCCGTCTGTTCCTCCACCGGTTGTAAATTTTCCGACATGGTTTTAATAACCTCCTTTATAATACCCGCAGGCGTAGATGCGCCTGCAACAACTCCCGCCGAGCGGCACTTATCAAACATAGCGCCGGTAAGCTCCGCCGCCGTTTCAATAAGATACGCCCTGCCGCACTCCTCTTTGCACACGTCAAAAAGCTTTGCCGTGTTGGAGGAATGTCTGCCCCCAATAACGATCATCACGTCATTTTCAGCCGCCAGCTTTCGGGTCTCCTGCTGGCGCATGGAAGTCGCATTACATATTGTATCAAATATTTTTGCATTTGTACATACTTTTTTTGAAATTTTCTGAATTTCTTTCCAAATTTCCGCGTTGAAGGTCGTTTGAGCCACTAAAATGACCTTTTTCCCACTGAAATTTTCCTTTTTTTCAAGTAATTCCCTGAATTGTTCGGCACCCGAAACAACATAATACTCGCCCGTGCAGTGCCCAACAATACCAATTACCTCTTGGTGAGACGCGTCCCCCGCTATTACGGTTATGTAACCCTCGGCGCTTTTTTCGGCGACTATTTTATGAATTTTCGCAACGAACGGGCAGGTAGCGTCCACCGTTTTAATGCCCGCTGCCGCCGTTTCTTCAAAAACCGCCGCCGGCACACCGTGCGAGCGTATTACAAGGGTCTCGCCGGGCAAAACCTCGGTATATGACGAAACTGTTCTTATGCCCTTGCTTTCAAGCTCCTTAACCATCTGGTCGTTATGAATTATAGGACCCAGCGTGCAAACCCTCTCGCCCTTTTCGAGCAGGTCATACACCGTTTGCACCGCGCGGTCAACCCCGAAGCAAAAGCCCGCGGTTTTCGCAAGCGTTATTTTCAAGCTTTTTTAGTCCCTTCCGTAATTATTTTAACTACAAGCGCAACAGAGTCATCCAATGTCAAATCGGAGGTATCTGCAAGGCAAGCTCCCTCAGCCTGTTTCAGCGGGGCTGCCGCCCTGTGCGTATCGTTATAATCCCGCTTTTCAATATCGGCATATACATCTTCAAAGCTTACGCTTTCGCCTTTTTCCGTAAGCTCGCGGAAACGCCTTACGGCGCGCACCTTAACAGAAGCGGTAAGAAAAATTTTAACATCGGCATTCGGCAGCACCACCGTGCCTATGTCTCTGCCGTCCATAATAACATTGTTTTCACGCGCCAACTGCCGCTGCATTTCAAGCAAAAACGCCCTTACGGCGGGCTTTGCCGAAACCGCCGACGCCATCATTGAGGCTTCGGGCGTGCGTATAAGACCCGATACGTCCTCGCCGTCTAAAAAAACGTGCTGCTCGCCGCCCGAAAAGCGAATATCCACCGCCGTGCCCGACAGCACCCTTTCAATATCCTTATCGGACGATATATCCGCTCCCGTTTTGCTGAATTTAAGCCCCACCGCGCGGTAAAGCGCACCCGTATCTACATATATATATCCTAATTTCTCGGCTGCGCGCCTTGCTATTGTGCTTTTTCCCGCGCCCGCAGGTCCGTCAATTGCTACATTTATCATTTTCCCTGTCTCCTAAACATTACTGCCCGCCGCAAACCCGGTTGAAAAGGCTATTTGCAGATTAAAGCCGCCCGTGTATGCGTCCACGTCTATTATCTCGCCTGCGAAATAAAGCCCATTTACAAGCTTTGAACCCATTGTTTTTGGGTCTATTTCCTTAACCGATATACCGCCGCGAGTGATTATTGCCTCGTCTATCGGGCGCGTTCCGGTTATATGCAAGGTCAGTCCCTTTAAAACCCCGCAAAGCGCGGCGCGCTGCTCCCTGCTTATACTGTTTACCTTTCTGTCGGGTTCTATGCATGAAAGCCTTACAATTATCGGAATTAAGCTTTTCGGCAGCAGCTTATCAAGCGAATTTATAAAATCGCGGTTTTTTTCTTCGTCAAAATCCCGCAGAATCCGCTTGTCAAGCTGCTCGGGGGTAAGCCCCGGCTTTAAATCTATTACCGCGGTATACTGCTTTTTGCCTATATAACGCATATGCGCCGAGGCGCTTAAAACTAAAGGACCGGATATTCCGAAATGGGTAAAAAGCATTTCGCCGAGCTCCGAAAACACGGGTTTTTTCTTGCCCTCCTCAAAAACCGAAAGAGTAACGTTTTTAAGTGAAAGCCCCGCCAGCCTTTCGCAAAAGCCCTCGTGAGCGTTAAGCGCCACAAGAGAAGGCTTTATTTCGGCAACGGTGTGACCGAGCACCCTCGCCATTTTATAGCCGTCGCCCGTAGAGCCCGTAAGCGGGTAGGACATACCGCCCGTTGCAAGTATCACGCTGTCGGCGGGCAGTGTTTCGCCGTTTTCAAGCAAGACTCCGCTTACCGCGCCGTTTTCGGTAAGAATTTTCTTCGCCCTGCCGTGAATTATTTTTGTGCCGCCCCGTTTTGCGGCTTTCACAAGCGCGTCCGCAATATCCGCGGCTTTATCCGATACGGGAAAAACCCTGTTGCCGCGCTCGGTTTTAAGCGGAACGCCGAGCGACTCGAAAAACGTCATAGTATCCTGCGGAGCAAAGCCCGAAAATGCGGAATATAAAAATCGCCCGTTCTTAGGTATATTCGCAATCAGCGTGTCAATATCGCAGTTATTGCAAACATTGCACCGCCCCTTGCCGGTTATCATAAGCTTTCTCGCGGGGCGCTCGTTCTTTTCAACAGCGGTTATTTCAGCCCCGCCGTTTCTATATATATAATTTGCGCTGCACGCCGCCATAAGCCCTGCGGCGCCGCCGCCTATAATTACAATTTTTTTCATTTCGTCACCCGAAATATTTTACCGCAGAAACGGGGAAAAGTCAACATTAGACATTAGATATTAGACATTAGACGTTAGATTAAATACCACGCTTGCACAAAAGGCTCCCCTCTATTTCGGCAAAGCCGAAAAGAAGGGAGCCTTTGCATATCTTTATTTACTCTCGTTCTTACCGCTTACAATAGCGAAATATGAATTGGAGGTAAATTTATATATAAGCGCGTAAAGCACGCCGAAAACCAGCACCGCGCCCGCTAAAACTATCAGCATAAGGGGAACATTGTTAAGGTTAAAGAGTGTGAGCAGCCTGCGTATCATGGGGAAAGCAAAGCACAAATGCAGCGCCGCGGTTATAAGCGGCAGCAAAAATACCGTGAGCATTTGCGAATTTATGCTTTTTTGTATATCGCGCTTGGTCATTCCCACCTTTTGCATAATTTCAAAGCGCGATTCATCCTCGTAGCCCTCGGTTATCTGCTTATAATAGATAATTAAAACCGTGGCAAGCAGGAAAACCGTGGATAAGATTATTCCCAGGTAGAAAAGCCCGCCGTAGGTGCCGTAAAAATCGGCGCGCTCAGCCTCTCTGCACTCAACGCTCCTTGAGTAATACCCGCCAGTGCCGTTAATATCCATATCGCGCAGTCTTTCGCTTATTTTATCCGCGAGCTCAATATCGCGCTCGGCGGAAAGCCCCGTATCAAAGCTGTAATAAAGGCGCGGGCAGCAGAAATATGTGTCGCTTTTAAACTGACTGTTCACCTCGTCATAAGCCTTTTCGGGGTTATTCATCACAACAAACACGCTCGGCACCATTTCGGATGCCGCCCTGCCGTTGTTTATCATATCCTCAAGCTGCTTTTTAACGGTGTATTTAAGCTCGCCTATCGTAAGGGTTTTATTGTTATATTTCCGCCTTACACAGTGAATAAAAATTTCACCGTCTTTCAGTGTTTCGTTTTTATTCATACAGCGGTTGTATTCATAAAGGGATATAAAAATGACATTGCAAACATTCTTTATGGTAGACGCGTCCGCCGCGTTTACAAGCTCGGGGTTTGCCGTAAGCGTTCCGCCCGATAACAAACAGGCAACGGTAGCAGAGGTATACCTCTCGGTGTTTTTCGGCGCTGCGCCGAAAGCGCTTACAGCATTATCCACCTCGCTTACTATCTTATCGGCTTTTTCGGCTGAGTATACCGTCTTTTCATCATACGGATTATAGTCGGTAGTAACCGTTATGCTTTTCGGGTAGCGTGCGCGCAGGCTGTCCTCTGCGCCGAAATAAAGGCTGCCCGCGCCTAAAATCATTACCAGCACCATAGTGCTTAAGACGCAGATAGAAGCCAGCCCCGCGCCGTTGCGCTTCATACGGTAAACCATTGAGGAAACCGAGACAAAGTGATTTTTACGGTAGTAATAGCGCTTGTTTTTCTGCAAAATGCGGCACAGCATAACCGAGCCCGAAATAAAAATCATATAAGTGCCCGCTATTACCGCCAGAACCGCAATGAAAAACCAGCTTATTGCAAGCAGCGGGCTTTCAATTGATACCGCCATATAGTAAGCCGCCGCCAGTAAAATTATGCCGCCTATTCCCAAAACATAGTTTGCGCGGGGCGGTTTTTCACCCGTGTTTTCGCTTTTAATAAGCGAAATTGCATTAAGCCGCCAAATGCTTATAAGCGATTTTAAGTAAAGCAGCAAAAATATTCCGCCGAAAATAAGCAGGGTATCAAGCACGGCGTTAACATTTACGGTAAATTTATATGAGACCTTGCCGTTCACCATATAAACAAGCCCCGATTCGGCAAGCTTTGAAAGCGCTATGCCCGCCGCTATGCCCGAAAGCACCGATATTGCCGCCACGGTAAGCGTTTCAAACAAAAGCACAAGGCTTAAATTTTTCTTGCCCATACCGAGTATATTGTAAAGCCCGAATTCCTTTTTGCGGCGGCGCATAAGAAACGAATTGGTGTAAACTAAAAAAATCAGCGAAAAAAACGCCACCACCCAAACGCCGAGTCCTAATATCATAACGGTGCTATCGCCGCCCGGCATACTTTTTAGCGCGGGCATAGCCGCCAAATGGTGAATTATGTAAAACATTGTAACCGTTCCTATGCAGGTAAGAATATAGGGCAGGTAAAGGCGTTTGTTTTTTCTTATGCCGTCAAACGCCAGGCGCGGATAAACAGCCTTCATTCCCGCTCACCGCCCGTCGTAAGCAAAGTAAGGGTATCGGTTATCATCTGGTACATTTGCGTGTCGTTCCTGCCGCCGCGGTAAAGCTGGTGGAAGACCTCGCCGTCCTTTATAAACAGCACGCGTGAGGCGCGGCTCGCCGCCTTTACAGAGTGGGTAACCATTAAAATGGTCTGCCCGTCCGAATTTATCTGCTCAAATAAATCAAGCAGCTCGTCGGTCGATTTTGAATCAAGCGCACCCGTAGGTTCGTCAGCTAAAATTATGCGCGGGTCGGTTATAATGGCGCGCGCCACGGCGGCGCGCTGCTTTTGCCCGCCCGAGACCTCATACGGGTACTTTTTCAGCAGCCCCTCAATTCCCAGCCGCTTTGCTATTGGTATAAGTCTGCGCACCATTTCATTATAATGCCTGCCGCTTAAAACAAGGGGCAGATATATGTTATCCTCTAATGTAAATGTATCAAGCAGATTAAACTCCTGAAAAACAAAGCCTAAATTATCGCGGCGAAAGGACGCTAAGCGCGATTCCTTTATTTTCGATAAATCGTTGCCGTCAATTTTAACCGTGCCCTCGGTGGGCTTATCGAGCGACGCCAAAATATTAAGCAGCGTGGTTTTTCCCGAGCCGGACTCGCCCATTATAGCGACATACTCGCCCTCCTCAACACCGAACGATACATTTTTAAGCGCGGTAACACGGTTGCCGCCGAAGCGTGAGGTATATATTTTTTTAACTCCGTTTACCTCTAAAATACTCACAACAAAAATCCTCCTTTGTGATTTCTGCCATAATTATAACAAAAGGGAGATATGTAACGCCATAGCATCGGCTTACAAATTTCCCTTTAATTCTAACAATTTTGTAAGATTTACGCGCTCAACTTTGGCTCCCCACGGTGTGGCGGAATATTTTCGGCTCCCTCTGACGAGGGAGGCTTTAAAAAAATCAACTAAGTTCATTCAATAATCAACCAACCTGCGACTTTTTTAATGTATACTCATTATATACTGATTTTCGGAGGAATGTATAATGAAGGAAGACAATAAAAACTTGATTGATGAAATGATTGAAAAAATGAAAGAGCTGCCGCCCGAGGGTCAAAGCGCAATGCTGTTTGTAATTGAAAATTTTGATTTGATTGAAAAAATGTGTGAAAAATCGGATATGACAGATGAAGAAATTCAAAAATGGACAGAGAAAGCAAAAGCAAAGGACGATTATATTATGTTGGCATTATTAACATTTGCGCAGGTTTACAAGGATAAAAGAAGTAAATTCACAACCCCGTGAAAAGCTTTTCAATCGGCACGTTAAGCGCCTTAGCGATATAATAGGTCTCAATATCCGTGGCGCAGCGCACCTGCCCCTCTAACTTTGAGTAGCTTGTGGGGTTAATATCCAATCCCATTGTTTGCAGCTTTGCAATAAAATCCTTTTGGCTTAAGCCCTTTTCCTTGCGCAGAGTCTCCGCGTTTTTACCTATAATGTTGCAGCTGCCGTATTCTTGTTTTCTTATCTTCACACTAATCACCAAGCATAGTATAAAGGTGAAAAGACTTGACATAATTCCGTAACGGAATTATAATGTTAAAAGAAGATAACTCAGCTGCAAAATCTGTGCGCCCCTATCGTGGTTATAACAGGGCGGGAAAAAATCCACTTGCTTGTGGCGGTTGATGGGTTGTAGTAGTATATCGCGCCGCCGCTCGGGTCAAGACCGTTAATAGCGTCGCGTGCGGCTGAATAGGCGCTGTCGGCTATCGGCTCATAAAACTGGCCGTCATAAAGGCAGGAGAAAGCGCCCTTTTGGTAAATAACGCCCGAAAGTGTATCGGGAAAGGACGGATGCTCTATGCGGTTAAGTATTACCGCGCCCACCGCGACCTGCCCCAAATAACTCTCCCCTCGCGCCTCGGCGGAAATTATTCTGGCTAAAAGCTCGTAATCGGCGGAGGAATACCCACCGTCGGACGAACCGCTCACCCCGAGCGCCTTAAGCGTTGCGGGACCTGCAATGCCGTCGGCGTCAAGCCCGTTATCCTTTTGAAAGCCGATAACGGCGTTTTTTGTGCGGGTGCCGAAAATGCCGTCTACATTATAGGTATAATAGCCCTTATTTTTCAGCGCCTCCTGAATTTTTTTAACCTCATCGGAGCGCGAGCCCATTTTTGAAAGCGCAGCGGCGGAAACGCCGCAAAGAGCGAACAGCAGCGACAGCGTCATTATAAATATAAAAGTACGTTTCATTTAATATCACCCTTGCTTTTTTGTTAATATATTTCCCATGTTCCGTAAAAATTATTCAAAATTTCTTTATTTCGGCAAAAAAATCTTTAATACGGCAAGGCGCTTTGACAAAATATATGCACCGGCGGCGATATAATTATTTTGAAGCATTTAAAAACAAAATAATAAGAATACGGCGGTGATCTCAATTGAAGGATGTTACAAGAAACGCGCCCGCAAAAACGCTCGGCAGTAACAGAGATCTTGTTTGTGCGGTGGCGTGGCAGGCGCTTTCGGTCATAACGGGGCTTATTGCCTCGCGTGCGATAATTGCGGACAGGCTTGTGCCTTTCGGGCTTTCGCTTATTGCGGGAATACCCGCGGTATACGCGCCCGCGGCGGCAACGGGGGTATTTTTGGGGTATTTTATCACTCCGCTTGAAAGCGGCACATTCAGGTATACAACTGCGGTGCTTGCAATAATTGCGCTGCGGCTTTTAGCCTCTTTATCTGAAAAATTATCGAAAAAGCGGCTGCTGCCCACAGCAATATGTCTTTTTTCAAGTCTTTTGACCTCCTTTTTAACGCTGCGGCTTTTCAACCCCGAAATAACCGATATATTTACCGACGCGTGCCTTGCGGCGGGCGGAGCCTACTTTATTTCAAGCTTTTTTAAGGATTATTCCGAAATTTCGGTATGCCTTTCCGCTGACGGGCTGGTATCCTTATTCGCCTTTCTCGGTATAATACTTACGGGTCTTCACCCGTTTACATACGGCGGCATATCGGTGGGTCACATTGCGGCGCTGGCGCTTATACTCACGGCGGCGAAATACGGCGGTGTGTTGTCTGGCGCGGTAAGCGGCGTTACGGCGGCGCTGTCGCTCGTTTTCAGCGGCGCGCCCGGCGAGGTAGCGGTAATTTATGCGTTTACGGGCGTACTGGCGGGCATATTTTCCACCTTCGGCAAATATGCCGTAACCGCCGTGCCCCTGTTTTTCGGGCTTGCTGCGGCGGCGCTTAAAATGAGCGCGCTGCAAAGCGCTTTATGCGCGGTTGAGGCAATACTCGGCGCGGCGCTTTTCCTTGCAATTCCGCGAAAGGCGGGAATATACCTCGGCAAGCTGTTTGCGGCAAGACCAAAATTAGCTATACCCGGCGGTATAAAAAAATCGCTTGAAATGCGGCTTGATATGGCGGCAAACGCTTTGGGCGACGTTTCCGAAACGGTAGAGCAGGTAGCGGCGGAGCTTTCAAAAATAAACGCACCCGATTTCGGCACGGTAATATCCGCCGTGGAGCAGGACGCCTGCGCCGGCTGCAAGCTGCGGCTGCACTGCTGGGAAAGCCGGCGTGACGACACCGTAACCGCGGTGCTTGATATAACAAAAGCCATAAAGGACGGCAGCACAGAGCCCGCAAACGGCGCGCCCGAGGAATTTCGCGGCAGGTGTATACGGCTGTCGGGCGTGGCAAATTCGGTTTATAAGCGGTATTCCGATTATACCTCAAGAATAGCGGCGGAAAACCGAATTGACGAGGTACGCTCGGTGGTATCAGACCAGTTTGATGGCATTTCGGATATGCTGTACGGGCTGGCGCGGGATATTGAGACAGACTCGCACTATGATAACACGGCGGCGGAGAAAGCCGCGGCGGCACTTAAAAACCTTAACATACAGGTTGAAGAATGTAGCAGCCGCACCGATAAATTCGGGCGCATAAAAATTGAGCTTAAGGTTAAAAAATCCACCGCACCCGTAATAAACAAATTGCAGATTATGAAATTAGTGTCGGTAGTGTGCGAGAGGGACTTTGACGTGCCCGCGGTAAACGAAACGGGCGGAGATATATTTATAACCCTGAGCGAGCACGCGGCGCTGCGGGTAGATGTGGGCGTAGAGCAGAAGTGCGCCTCCGATTCAATGATGTGCGGCGACGCTTACAGGTATTTTTTTGACGGGCACGGGCATTTTATTACCGTGCTTTCCGACGGTATGGGCACGGGCGGCAGAGCCGCGGTGGACGGCGCTATGGCTTCGGGGCTTATGTGTCGGCTTTTAAAGGCGGGCTTCGGGTTTGACTGCTCGCTTAAAATTCTCAATTCCTCAATGCTTTTCAAATCCACCGATGAATCGCTTGCAACGGTGGATATTGCAAGCATTGACCTGTATAACGGTCAGGTTGAGCTTTACAAGGCAGGCGCGGCGCCCACGGTAATACGCCGCTCGGGCAAGACCGGCAAGGCTGAAAGCACCTCGCTGCCCGCGGGAATACTGCGCGATGTGCGGTTTGATAAAGCCACGGTCAAGTGCCGCGAGGGCGATATAGTTGTAATGATGTCGGACGGGGCTGCGTTTGAAGGCTGCGACTGGATAAGAGCCGAGCTTGAAAAGTGGCAGGGCGGAACCGCGCAGGAGCTTTCGGAACGGCTTTGCGAGGGCGCGCACAGGCGGCGCAGCGATAACCACGAGGACGATATAACCGTTATAACGGCAGTGCTGAAAAAATCCGTATAAAAAAATCTTGAAATATTTTCCGCTTTGTGTTATACTTCCTTTAAGGTTTAAGGGAGTAGCTGACGGTCGGGCTTTCGGCCGCTGCAAAATGCGTCAATACACGGCTTTTGCCCGCGTTTGCATTAAACAGCAAGACTTTTACCGTACATACACTGTGCGGTAAAGGTCTTTTTTTAAATCTATTTTATTAAAGGTGTTGGTGAGAAAAATGTCATTGAGCGATTTTGGTTTCTTAGTGCAAAACTTTGCGGAACTGCTTGACTGGCGGTATGTTGTAATGTGGGCTATCGGCGGAATACTCATATTCCTCGCGATAAAGTACGAAATGGAGCCCACCCTGCTTTTGCCCCTCGGTTTCGGAACAATACTTGTAAACATTCCGTTTTCGGGCGCGGTGGATAGGCTTTTTGACGGAAAGCTGCAGGAAGGCGCGCTTTCAACGCTTTACAAGGCGGGTATAGAAAACGAGCTTTTCCCGCTTATACTGTTTATAGGTATAGGCGCTATGATTGATTTCGGTCCCCTGCTTTCAAACCCCAAGCTGATGATTTTCGGCGCGGCGGCGCAGTTCGGAATATTCTTCACCTTCTGTGCGGCATCGATGTTCTTCGATTTAAACGACGCGGCTTCGATAGGCATTATAGGCGCGGCGGACGGTCCTACCGCGATTGTAGTATCTCAAAAGCTCAATTCGGCTTATCAGGGAGCTATAATGGTGGCGGCGTATTCGTATATGGCGCTTGTGCCCATAATTCAGCCGCCCGTAATAAAGCTGCTTACCACCAAAAAGGAGCGGCTTATAAGAATGCCGTACCACGATAAAAAGGTATCAAAGCTTACAAAAATACTTTTCCCCATCGTTATAACCGTTGTGGCAGGCATAGTTGCTCCCGAATCGGTCTCGCTTATCGGCTTCCTTATGTTCGGAAACCTGCTGCGTGAGTGCGGGGTGTTAAACTCCCTTTCGGAAACGGCGCAGAACGTGCTTGCAAACCTGATTACAATTTTCTTAGGGATTACAATAGCAACCCAGATGCAGGCGGAAAAATTCCTCGATCCGAAAACGCTTTTAATACTTGGACTCGGGCTTTTCGCCTTTGTGTTTGATACTGCCGGCGGCGTGCTTTTCGCCAAATTCCTCAACCTGTTTTTAAAGAACAAGGTAAACCCCATGATAGGCGCGGCGGGTATTTCCGCTTTCCCGATGTCCGGGCGCGTTGTTCACAAAATGGGACTTAAGGAGGACCCGCAGAACTTCCTGCTCATGCACTCCATAGGCGTTAACGTATCGGGTCAGATAGCCTCTGTAATAGCGGGCGGACTGATACTCAATTTCTTCTTATAAGGGGGAGCAATAATTATGAACTTCAATCCTATGAATTTTGTTACCAACCTGCGCTACCTTGCCGTGGGAATGATAAGCATTTTTGCGGTTATAGGGGTAATTGTGCTTATTACCGTTATTCTCAATAAGATATTTACCAAAAAAGATTAGTACCGAAAGTGCGGTGAATTGCTATGGAGCTTGACCCCAAAACCACAAAAAAAATACTGTTTTTCATCGCTTTCGGGGCGGTGTGCTTTGCCGCGGTTACAAATTTTGAAAAAGTCATATCGGTACTGGGCGGAGCAATTTCGGTATTCCGCCCGGTTATTACCGCACTTTGCATTGCCTTTGTTCTCAATGTTCTTTTATCGGCGCTTGAGAACAAAGCCTTTGCTTTTATGGATAAAAGTAAGCGCGGGTTTGTAAAAAAAGCTAAAAGACCGCTTTGCCTTACCCTTACATATCTTATAGCGCTGGGGCTTATAGTGCTGCTTATTTCGGTTATAATTCCCGATGTTATAGATACCTGCGTAAACCTTGCCGAAAAGCTGCCCACGCTTATGAACGACGTGCGGGTATTTACCGAGGATACGCTTGAAAAGTTCAATTTATCGCAGAATTTCATACCGAATATAGAAATTGACTGGACTAAAGCGGCAAACGCCATTAAGGATTACCTCGTGAATTACTCCGACCGCATTTTCGGCAGCGCCTACAGCTTTACCACCTCGGTCTTCTCGGGCATTTACAATACCGTGTTCAGCGTTATGATTTCGGTTTACATACTTGCCTGCAAGGAGAAAATAGGGCGGTTTACGGTAAAGTGCATTGACGTATTTGCACCGAAAAAAGCAGCCGCCGCAGTTTATCACGTTTCCTCCCTTACATACGGCTGCTTTGCAAAATTTATAGGCGGGCAGCTTACCGAATCGGTTATTTTAGGCGTGCTTTGCTTTATCGGTATGACGGTATTCCGTTTTCCCAATGCCACCGTAATTTCAGTGTTTATCTGCGCAACATCGCTTATACCCATAGTGGGGGCTACGCTGGGCGTTATTGTGGGTTTCCTGCTCATATTTATTTCAAGCCCCGTAAAGGCGCTGCTTTTCATCGTCTTCTTTGTGGTGTTGCAGCAGCTTGAAGGCTCGCTTATTTACCCGCGCGTTGTGGGTAAATCGGTAGGCTTGCCGGGCGTAATAGTGGTTTGCGCCGTTTTGGTGGGCGGTAATATAGGCGGAATTTTCGGCGCGCTTGTAAGCGTGCCCACCTCGGCAGTGCTTTATATTCTTTTAAAAGAGGCGGTTGAGCGCCGAACGCCGAAAGAAAATACCGAAAATGAGTAGCATATAAAAACTTTTTATTGACAGATGTATGTAATTTGAGGTATAATCTTAAATTGATAGGTTATGGCTTTTATTTTTCTTCGCCCTAAAGGGCACGCCTGACCGCCAACGTGTTAATTAAGGAGGGTTTATAAATGAAAAGAACATATCAGCCGAAAAAGCTGCACCGTAAAAAGGAGCATGGCTTTTTAAAGCGCATGGCAACTTCCAACGGCCGCAAGGTGCTCGCTCGCCGCAGAGCAAAGGGCAGAAAGCAGTTAACATACTAAAGCCGCCCGAGAGTGCGGCTTTGTCGGCACTCTCACGGGCGGGAACTACGCCCGCAAAATTTGAGCCACTTCTACGTGGCTTTTCATTTTATTGAGACTATGAAAAGTTTTTCTAAGCTAAAAGAGAATTATGAGTTTCGCCGCGCCTATAAAAAGGGAAAATCCTTTGTGTCGCCGTTCCTTATTATTTATGCGACAAAGAACCGCCGCGGCGGAACGCGTCTCGGTATAACCGCCGGGAAAAAAATAGGCGGCGCCGTTCAGCGCAACCGCGCAAAAAGGGTTATAACCGCCGCTTTCAGAGAGTGTCTCCCGGGGATAGAGCCGGGGTATGATTTTGTTATTGTAGCAAGAACCCGCATACTTGAAATTAAGAGCACCGCCGCCGCACAAACTATGAAAAAGCTGCTTTTCGCGGCGGGTATTTACGATTATGATAAGCAAAATATTGATAAAGCTGATTGAGCTTTACCGTAAAAATATTTCTCCGCGCAAAATTCCATGCTGCCGCTTTACGCCCACCTGCTCGGCGTATGCTATTGAGGCAATAAAAAAGCGCGGGGCGTTTGTCGGAACACTTTTAAGTATTTGGAGAATTTTAAGGTGCAATCCGCTCTGCAAGGGCGGGTATGACCCCGTGCCCGAAAAACGGGCGAAAAAGACTGAAAAAAAATAACCACAGCCGCCAGGCGGCTTGAACGGACGGTGCGTTAATGCAAGCATTATTTAATATTATAAACATTCCATTCGGTTGGGTGCTCGAATTTCTTTCGGGAATTTTCGGCGGAAATTTTGCCGCCGCTGTTTTTGCGTTTACACTTATAATCAACCTTATTCTTATTCCGCTGAGCATAAAGAGCCAGAAATCCTCGGTCCAGCAAATGCGCATTAAGCCGAAATTAGATGAGCTTAAAAAGAAATACGGCGACGATAAGCAGAAATACAGCGAGGCTATGCAAAAGCTGTATCAGGAAGAGAACGTATCTATGTCAGGCGGCTGCCTGCCTATGATTTTGCGCCTGGTGCTTATGATGAGCATTTACTACCTCATTATGTCCCCGCTCACCTATATGTCGCACGCAGAGCCAACGCAGGTTTCAAACGTTACTACCGCCATAAGCGAAAGCCTTACCGACCTGCAAAAAAGCAACGAAGAAGAATACAAAAAAATAACCGACGAAATCTCCTGGAAAAAGGGCGGCAACAACGAGCTTAGTATAGTTAAAATTATACGCGAAAAGCCCGAGGTTATAAAGGAGCTGCTCTCAGATGAGGAATACACGAAAATAGAAAATGACCTTAAATCAATTACAGCAGCCGATGAAAAGGCGAATGTTGACTATTCCTTCTTCGGAATAGACCTAACCCAGACACCTAAATTTTCATTTGATATTTTCCATAACGCGCAGCTTATTTGGGTAATGCCGATTATGGCGTTTTTAGCGCAAATGCTCACAAGCGCGCTGTCACTTATGATGCAGAAAAAGCTCAACCCCGATTCGCCCAATATGGCGGGAATGATGCTCACAATGCCGCTGCTCTCCCTGTTTATCGGCTTTACACTGCCCGGCGGCGTTGCGTTCTACTGGACGTGCTCATCGCTTATAGGCGGGTTTATACAGGTAGGTGTGCAGCAGTTCTACGGTCCGCAGCGTATGCTCGCCCGCGAGCGCGTAAAGGAGCTTACAAAGCAGTGCGATTTTGAGGCTCAGCAAATGAAAAAAGCCGAACAGGCAAATTTAAACGGTGAAAAAACAGAATAAAAACGCCGCGGTGTGAAATTGCGCCGCACAGAAGGAGGATTTTTCTTGATAAAGGAAGCAAGAGGATACGGCAATACCATAGACGAGGCAAGAGAAAATGCCGTTGCAATGTTAAACGCGTCGGAAAACGACGATATTCAGTTTGAGGTTATAGCAACCCCTAAGAAAAAAACGCTCGGAATTTTCGGCGGAAGAAAGGCGGAGGTTCGCGTTTTTGTGGAGCTGCCCGATGAAAAGCCCGCAAAGCAGAAGCGCCCGCAGCCCAAAAAAGAAAATAAGCCCGCAAAGCAGGCTGAAAAACCCGTAAAAGAAGAAAAACCGCAGGAGCCTAAAGCTGAGAAAAAAGCCGCCCCTGCCGCAAGACCCGAAAAGCCGCAAAGACCCGACCCGACAGAGGGCTTCGGCGAGCTGAAAGAAATAGCTGAGCTGCCCGCAGATTCAAAGGCTGCCCGCGCCGCAAATTATTTAAGGGCTATACTTGATAACCTCGGCTGCTCTGATATAACAATGAAAGCCGCAGCCAAGGAAAACGCCGTGCTTATAAGCCTTGAGGGTGAGTCGGTTGGCGTTATAATCGGTCACAGGGGCGAAACGCTTGATTCAATTCAGTATTTAACCAGCCTTGCCGCAAGCAACGGCGGCGGGTATTTCAAGGTCACCATAAACATAGGCAACTACCGCGAAAAGCGTGAGGAAGCACTTGTTAATCTTGCAAAGCGCGTTTCTGAGCAGGTTATAAGAACCGGCCGCAGCCGCAGCCTTGAGCCTATGAATCCTTATGAGCGCAGAATAATCCACACCGCCGTACAGGAAATTGACGGCGTGGTTTCCACCTCGTTCGGCGAGGGCGCTACGCGTCGTGTTGTAATAGGCGTTGAGGGCGGCGAAATGCGTCCCCCCAGAAGAGGCGGCAGAGATTCACGCGACGGCGGTCGCCGCAGACCTTCATCATCAAGAACAACCTCTGCCCCCACACCGAACAGAGAGCCGAAAAAGGATAATGACGCTCCTCTTTACGGCAAAATCAACTGATTTTAAAATTAAAAAATTCTTAACGGATTGATTTCAATTATCGGGCAACAATATTATTGAGACCCATATGTTGTTCTGAATTTTTGTACGGGGAGTGCGTTTTTTGGAAAAGTTTGTAATAAACGGCGGGCGCCCGCTGCACGGCGAGGTTCGCATAAGCGGCGCAAAAAATGCCGCCGTTGCCATTCTTCCGGCGGTTTTGCTTTCTGACGGTCCTTGCGTTATAGAAAATCTTCCTGATATATCCGATGTTTCCACCATTCTTAAAACTATGCAGTCTTTAGGCGCACAGATAAGAATGATAAACAAATCTACCGTGGAAATTGACCCGCGCCATGTAAATTCCTTTGTTGTTTCCAAAAAAATGGCAGAGGGAATGAGGGCTTCAAGCTATTTTCTCGGCGCGCTTTTGGGCAGAATGTTACGCGCCCGCGTAGCGCCGCCCGGCGGCTGTGATTTCGGAGTTCGCCCTATTGACCAGCACATAAAGGGCTTTGAGGCGCTGGGCGCCAAAATGACCATAGAAAACGGAATGGTTGACGCAAAGGCAATGTCGCTTACCGGCTGCCTTATTTATCTTGACGTGGTATCCGTCGGGGCTACAATAAATATAATGCTGGCTGCCGCTAAGGCGGACGGTCTTACAATTATAGAAAACGCCGCGCGCGAGCCGCACATAGTGGATCTTGCCAACTTTTTAAACTCAATGGGCGCAAACATAATGGGCGCAGGCACCGGCGTTATTAAAATACGCGGCGTTAAGCACCTAAGCGGCGCTGATTACAGCATTATTCCCGACCAGATTGAAGCGGGAACATATATGGCGGCGGCAGTAGCCACGCGGGGCGATATACTTGTAACAAACGTAACGCCTAAGCACCTTGAATCAATTATAGCAAAGCTGCGCGAAACAGGCGCGGAAATTACCGAATTTGATGAATCGGTGCGCGTTAAAATGACGCGCCGCCCGCGCAAATGCAACGTTAAAACAATGCCGCACCCCGGTTTCCCAACCGATATGCAACCGCAAATAGCAGCGGTTTTAAGCATAGCAGACGGTACAAGCATAATAACCGAGGGCGTGTGGGACAGCCGTTTCAGGTATGTTGAGCAGCTCACATTTATGGGTGCGGATATTCAGGTTGACGGCAAAATGGCGGTTATAACCGGCGTTGAAAAGCTAAAGCCATCCCCCGTGCGCGCGGTTGATTTGCGTGCCGGGGCCGCAATGATAATTGCGGGGCTTTCGGCAAACGGCATAACCGAAATTGAAGAAATTGACCATATTGACCGCGGCTATGAAAACGTGGTTGAAAAATTCTCCGCCCTTGGCGCGGATATAAAGCGTGTTAAAACCTTTGATAATTTTCAGGCTTTAAAGCAAGCATAATTTATAATTCGTAATGCGGAATTCGTAATGCGGAATTATTATTACAGTGTAAAATAGCTCCCGCAAATAATGGGGGCTATTTTTAATTTTTAAATTCGGGAGTAAAGAAATGTCGAAAATATGTCCGCTTTTCAGCGGGTCTACCGGCAACAGTACATATATAGAGGGTGCAACCGGCGCCGTTCTCGCCGACGCGGGTGCCTCCTGCAAAGCCCTTACCGCCGCAATTAAAAACGCGGGCGGCGAAATTGAAAAAATAGCGGCGGTGGTTATAACTCACGAGCATATAGACCACATAAAGGGCTTAAAGCCCCTGCTTAACGCAGCGCGAGGCGCCGTGCTTATATCCTCCGCCCAAACCCTTGAGACACTTGCCGCAGCCGGCAAAATACCGCCGCACACCAAAACCGCGGCGATAGAAAGCGAAACGCTTGAGGCGGGAGGTATAGCTATATCCCGCTTTGCTACAAGCCACGATGCAGTCGCTCCCTGCGGGTACTGCTTTTTTATGCCCGACGGGCGTAAAATTTCCGTTTGCACCGACCTCGGCGTTATGACCGATACCGTGCGCAGCGCCATTGCGGGCAGCGACGCGGTGCTTTTAGAATCGAATTACGATATTGATATGCTCAAAAAAGGCCCCTACCCTGCCGAGCTTAAAATGCGCATAATGTCAGACCGCGGGCATTTATCCAATAACGCCTGCGCCGCCGAGCTGGCGGGTCTTTTAAAAAGCGGCACAACGCGGTTTATTTTGGGGCATTTAAGCAGAAACAACAACACCCCGCTTTTAGCGCTTTCCTCCGCTAAAAACGCGCTTACGAGCGCGGGCGCGGTTATCGGTTCGGACTGCATTTTAGAGGTTGCAGCCCCTAAAAATAACGGAGTGACGGTTTTATGATGAAGGTAACCCTTATAGCCCCCGAGGGACTTAAGGAAAAATATTTGCGCGAGGCGGCAGACGAATATATAAAGCGGCTACGCGGCTTTTGCAATTTAAAAATCGCGGAGTTTTCGCCCTTTAAGCTGCCTGAAAAACCGAGCGGCGCTCAAATAGCCGCCGCGCTTGAACGCGAGGCAGAGCAAATTTTAAAGAAAATTCCCGAGGGCAGCCGCACAGCCGCCCTCTGCATTGAGGGCAAAATGCTTTCAAGTGAAGAATTAGCCGCCGAAATACGCGCGGCGGATAATTCGGGCACGCCCTTCACCTTTATAATAGGCAGCTCGCACGGACTTGCGGAGCAGGTGAAAAAAACCGCCGATATGCGTCTTTCATTTTCAAATATGACCTTTCCGCACCAGCTTTTCAGGGTGCTGCTGCTTGAACAGCTTTACCGCGCCTACAAAATAAATTCCGGCAGCGCATATCATAAGTAATATTATACAATAATGTCTGACCGGGATAATTGCTTATCGGAAAATGTTTTTTTGATTTTAGATGTTAGACGTTAGATATCAGACTGCGGCGTTGCCGCTCTCAGCCTCCCACATAAGAAATAGACAAACTATAAGCTCACTACAGCTGAACAAAGCCGTTGTGGGCATTTTATTATTCAGATGTAAGAATTGAATTTTTCTCTACTGTAGCCTCACCGGAATAGCTGCCCCATTGCGGGGTAACGGTTAATTCCTGTTTTTTTGCTGCACTCACCTTAAATGTAAGCGTGTCGGCGGTCAACTGACCTGTATAATAGTCTTTTCCGCCAAGCGTTATTTTGCAATAGCCCGCGGTTGCCGTGCCGCCTGGGGTAAGAGTTACGGTATATTTCTTCTCGGCTTCTAGAACGGCGGTTGATACCCCGTCCTTAACCGCAATATTCAAATTTTCCTCGTCGCTTTTCGCCGTTACCGTAACGGTGTAGGACGCCGCTTGAATAACCGCCGTTCCTGCCGAGGTGGTGGCGGTAAACCACGCCCAGGTTACGCCGCAAAGAGAAACCGCGCAAATGCCCATTCCTATAAAGGATAGTACCAATACCCTTAATATTCCGCTTTCCTTTTCCTTTGCGTGGCGCGGCTTGTGAAAAAAGACCCGATATATTCCCGAAACGTTTTTCTCATTTACAAACGGTAATAAGCATAAATAATGGCAGCGCAGTTCTCTTTCCCAGTGGCGGCGGTGCCGCTATCCTCCTTCGGGTTGCTTACCTGCTTCATTGCCTCGCCGAGCAGCGTATCTAAAATATGGTGCATAACCAGCCGTACATCCGTTGTTGCGGGAAAAGCGGTTTTCATTTTTTCAAACAGACCTATATACCGCTCCATATGCTCTTTATACGCATACTTCTGAAACGAGGAGGAATAATAATAACGCACATAAAACGTAAGCTCCGCAGGGTGCTGCATAAGATACTCCCGGCACTTCATAAAAAGGACATGGCAGCGCGATTCATAATCAATGCTTTCATAGTTAAGCGCGGTGTAATTATCTAAAATCACCTCTAAAAACCTACGGTCGGCGTCGGCAAAGGATTTTGCAATCAAATCCTCCTTGTCCGAAAAAAAGCGATAAATATATGCCACATTTACGCCGCAGGTTTTACAAATAACGTTTGTAGTTGTGTTTTCAAGCCCAAGCGCCGCAACCGTTTCAATAGTTCCCTCTGTCAGCTCGCGCCGCAGCATTGTATTCTTATCCTCATTTAAAAGCATTAACCGCACCTCCCTTTAGCATTTGCTTATCCTCTATGCCGAAATTGAGTTTTCTGCCGTCCTGATTTTCGCAGAGTTTACCACTCTGCGAAAAAATTACAAATTCGGTAGTGCAAAATAAGCTTAAAAAGGGCAAAAAAATAAGGGGCTGTCGTGTTAAGACAGCCCCTTCAGTTTGTTGATAAAACCCCAAATTCTATTTTTGCGGCGGTAACGCCGCTTTTTTCGTTTTTCCGCTGACACGTGCGGCGAAAAAACACCTTGTAAGCGGAAAAACCAGAGTTTATTTAGATCAGAAAGAGAAACAATAATAAAAAATAGCCTCGTTGTAATATCGGTAATCGATACCGCAGCGAGGTTTTTTCATATTACAATATCTAATATTTATGACCGAAGCGTAAAAAATGTTTCGTTCTTCTTGTTGCTTATAATCCGTTGATTTATACTCAGTTTACACATATGATATTAGTATGGAGGTGTATCTCTATGATTACTAAGGATTTAGGCAAACGAATACGCGAGCTACGTCAGCAAACCGGGTTGAGCCAAGAGAAGTTCGCACTGAAGATAGGCATGGACCGGACATACTTTGCCTCTGTTGAGACCGGCAAGCGAAATATTGCCATCTTGAATATTAAGAAAATAGCTGACGGTCTAAGCATAACACTCAGCGAATTATTTGAAGGATTATAAGGAGGCGTTCCAATGAATACATATAGAATTCATGGTGATAACATCGTAGAGTGCGAACGCATCGCTAATATTATTATCAAAACATTAAAGCCGAATAATATCTATTCAAAGTTGATATCGCCATCCACGGTCGCATTAATAATCGAAGCAACATATCTGGGTCACGAGATCCATTGGTGTTTAGAATTATTGCCGGGATTTAATAAAAATACCAAGAAACGCTGGAGCGGCAATATTTTCGACGCTTTAAAAGAAGCTGGAAGTTTTTTTGATGAAACACCAGACGCAATAATATCTGCAGTAGAGCATGACACCGATGAGAGGATATTACTTGGAATTGAATTCTGCTCAGCACTTCAAGCGGGAAATCAAGCATGGCAGCGGAGTGCACGGGCTTTTTCTACCGGTAGAACAGGATGCCCGTATATCTACATTGTAGACTTTGTAAAATATGAATTGGATAACAAAACAAGGGAGCGTAAGAGCTTAAGATTCCCTAATGCCGCTGTTCCGTATAGCTATGTCAATTATTCAAAAAATACAGGAAGCTTTGTTGCTCAACTGTACACAAAGTCTGAAGAATTTGACCGTTCGAAAGATTCTACCATAAAAGGATTTGATGAAGATGATTTCGGTAGCAAGGAATTAGGAACATATATAGTTAAAAAGTTACTGGGATTAGATACTCAAGCAGAAGAGGCCGCAATCCTTAATAAAAATATGAATGTCGTTCAATTTCTTGCTGAAAAATCAGATGGAGCAATTAATTATACCGCTGACGAATGGCAAGAAATATATGATCTTAATGGAGAAGACATTGTCGATTTTGCTGTTGACACGAAAAGATTTATTTTTCATAAAACAATTGCAGCCAAAAGTCATCACGGCCATTCCGAGGAAGTTGTTAAACTTATTGATAAGCTAGGTGTCGGCCTTGCGTCAATGGATTTGCCTTTCGGTATAATTCCTGCCGAAAAACGTGCAGCTTTTGCAAAACGGTTGTCCGTACTATATCCCAAAGTAGACGAAGTCGTAATAAATGCAATTGGGAATGACGAGAAGCATCTAATTATAGCTTTGTTTAAAGGATTCAAGCCTCATGGTGATGATAATCGACCGGATAGAGGCCTACTTCCTTTAGCGGCTATGCTTTCGGCTACTGACGTTGATGTAATGACATATATCTATGGACCGATGATTGAGGCAAACCTCAAGCTACTGGACTCACAGCCATTAAAACTTGCTGATAGCAATGGTCTTTGGCGTTCGATTCTCGCTCTGAGTAATTTTGTCGCAATAGATGTTCCGGTTTTAGCAAGAAAAAAATATGATGCAGAAAGCATATATGATACTTCGGCAATAAAAAGCTATTTTGCAAACATTGGTGTCGGAAAAACAATAGAAGCTAAACCTTGTTTTACTGCCATACCTGTCAACTATGGTGAAGATGACGTTGATACTGGGATTCACTACTTATTTACTCATATTCTCGGCAAAGTATGTTTTGAGGGAATGTGTAATCCTCCCGGTGGAGATTGGAGCGGTTTTTCGGTAATAGATGGCAATTATGAAAACAGGTGGCTGTCACTTCCGAGAGTAAGTGATGTAGTTAACGGCAAGAGGCCAGATCATATTCTCGAAATCTTTGGAGTGTTTGATAAGCCACTGCTTCTTTCCGTTGAATCTAAGGAAAAATCAGCGGATTTAGAAACAGATGTCGGCACTAAACTTATTACATATATTAAACGTTTGATGGACTATGTTCCCAGCGCAAAGCGACAAATATATCCTAAGCCAGCAGAATGGCAATGGGGTGATAAAAAAGTCTCATTCTCCGATTTTGAAACTATATCTGCAGCAGCCTATCTAAAGAAATACGCTGAACCTGCAACGGCAGTATTTACTAAAAAATGTGAAATACTGTTTGTCATGAATCCAATAATGACCGATAAAAAAATAGGATGGGAGATAGAAATCATCCCATCCACAAAGCGCAGTGAGGCTCTTAAAGAATTTATCTTGCAAAAATATAGTGCCACCGGAAACAGTCAGTTTTTCTTTAAATAATCAGTAATTTAGATAAAGGGATTCGAGAACCTTCTCGGTCTCTTTATCTATTACTTTTTTAAAGGTAGAATTTCCGGAAGGAATAAACTCGTGGCGCTTGTAAAGTTCTTTTGGCAAATCAACGGTATAGTCTTCATTACCACGTATTCCGTCAAATGAAAGCAGATATTTTATCCCTCGCACATTCAAGTCCTCAAGATATTCAAGAAACCGATTATAATCAATTGTACCAAAGTAACGGCCTTTTGTGTGGAAGTATGGAGGATCAAGATAAACAACATCCCCAGCAGCGGCTGTTTGTGTCGTATTATAATATTCGTCAGCAGAAAAGGAGGCTCCTTGAATATGGGATGACCAGTCAAGAATAATTTCACGTAAACTGTCTGGTTTGATTCCCGGCCTTGAATAATGTAGGGAATTGTTAAATTCTCCTTTATTGTTAAAACGAATTAGCCCGTTGACGCACGTTCTTGAAAGGAAAAGCAAATCCTGTGGGTTATTATGCTGATTGAAATTATCACGTATATCGTAATATGCTGTATAGCCTTCGTTCTGAAGCCTTGACCATCTGACTTCATATTCTGATGCAAGCTGCTCCGGATGCTCTTTTATTTCATTCCAAAGATCAATTAGAGATACACAAATATCGCCGCAAATGCTTTTTGATGGGCTTATAGCATATAGCATTGACCCTCCACCGATAAACGGCTCATAATATGTTCCAAATGTCTCCGGAAAAAAAGATTTGATTTTTGATGCTTGGGAACGTTTGCTGCCGCTCCATTTAATCACAGGTTTCATCATTGCCTGTTTCCTCCTGCTTGATTTGGAAGAGATTCATCTGCTCATTTTCCTGCTCGGTATGAGCTAAACGTTCTTCTGAAATTTTGCAATATTCTTCTTCGGTCTCAAAGCCAATATAATGACGCCCTGTCATTTTTGCCGCAACACATTCACTGCCTGCACCAGCAAAGGGCGTAAGCATAATATCTCCCGGTCGAGAGGATAGTTTAATCATTCGTGATAAAACCTTAATAGGTTTTTGAGTGGGATGCTTGCCGTATTTTAATTCATCTGGTTTTTTGTTGTTTGATAAATCCCATACAGTTCTCATCTGCTTGCCGGGGGATTTCAGCCCGTCTCCGGCAAACTCACCATTTTTAGAATATTCATAGTCAAAATAGTAGTTGCGTTTCTTCCCACCAGAATGGGTCCACAGTATTGTTTCATGGCTTGCAGTAAGCCTTCTTCCAGAAAGATTCGGAAATGCGTTCCTTTTATACCAAATCACCTCGTTAATAATTTCAATGCCGAGCATCTGGCATACAATGTTAATAATGCCGATGTTATGATAAGTACCGAATATCCACATTGAACCTGACGGTTTCAGAATCCTTTTTGCTTCAGTCAGCCATGCTATAGAAAAATTAAAATAGTCATCAAGAGACATATTGTCCCAGTTTTCGTTCGTGATATTCCAGCTTCCACCCATGCCAGAAAAGGAAACACTATTATCCCATTTCCAATCACCGCTCTTGGATAGATTGTAGGGAGGATCAGCAATTATAATATCAACACAATTAGAAGGCATCGCTTTCATTCCTTCAATACAATCGGAATTGCTGATATAGTCGTAAGGGATTGTCACCGGAGTCATTTCTTCTTTATTCTTTTTCATTTCTGTTCCTCCGCTGCTTCTACGCTAATATATTCAACAATATCGCCTATATCTGTTTTTAGAGACTCGCATATTTTACTCAAAACAGATAACGCGACTTCCTCGTCACGGTTTAATTTCGTCATAGTGTTTGCGAGATGCTGGTCATTCTTCTTAATTCCGCTTTGCTTATTTTCTTGTCAATCAGCAATTTCCATAGTTTATTATATGATACGGCCATGATTGTGCCCTCCATTTTGATTTTACTACTGCGAGTTATTATATCACACAAATATCAATTTCGCAATAGCTTGCAAAAAAACACAAAGAAACGGGAAAGGTGAACTTTACAAGATAAAAAAGGCCACACTGAAGGCTTTTTATCCCTCGGTGTGGTCTCTAGTTTATGCCTCCGCTCGAAGATAGTCGGCTTATATTGATTGCTTTTGCAAATCCCTAAGTCCAACCATCTTTATCGGGGGGATTTTTAGGGTTTTACAATTTTTTTGAAATCAGCTTTATAATCTCCGTTGCGGGGACGATTGCAAACGCCAGCAGCAGGCAGATAAAGAACTGCTTAACTGATATTACCGTCATTCCGAAAACGTAGCCCGCAGGGGTAAGCATAAGGAAAATAAGAATAAAGAGCGTGAGTATTGCCGAAAGGTTTAAAAACCTGTTTGCGAAAATGCGCTTGCTGAAAAGCGTTCCGTCAAGCCTGTTGTTATAGCAGTGGAATATTTCCGACATACCGAGCACCCCGAATGCCATTGTCATAGCGGCAGCGCTGCCCGCACTTTTGCCCAGCATAAAGGCTATAAGCGTTGCGGCGGTAATAGTTATGCTTTGTATTGCAATACCTATAAGCGATTTGCTGTCAAAAAGTCTGCCGAGCGCGGTGTATGGCTTACGCTTCATAACCGAGTCCTCCGCCTTTTCCATACTAAGCGAAATGGCGGGCGCGCAGTCGGTAAGCAGGTTTATCCACAAAAGCTGAACAGCGGATAACGGCGTGCCCGAGAATATAAGCATACCCGCAAACACCGAAAGCAGCTCTGCAAAATTGCAGGAAAGCAGGTAATAAACCGATTTTCTTATATTATCGAAAAGCCCGCGGCTTTCCTTTATTGCGCAAACTATTGAACCGAAGCGGCTGTTTGAAATAACTATATCCGCCGTGCCCTTTGCAACATCCGCGCCGAATTTGCCCATGGCGCAGCCTATATCGGCGCTTATAAGCGCCTCGGTATCCTGCACGCTGTCGCCCGTTACGGTAACTACGGCACCGTTTTGCTGCCACGCCTTTACTATGCGGGTTTTATCGGGCGGCGAAATTCTCGCGAAAACCGAATAGCTTTTAACGCTTTGCGCCAGCTCCTCATCGCTTAAAGCCGAAAGCTCCTCGCCTGTTACGGCGCTGCTGTCATCGGTTAAAATGCCTATTCTGCGGGCAATTGATTTTGCGGTTATAAGGTTATCGCCCGTCATCATAACGGTTCTTATGCCCGCTGCCTTGCACGCGGCTATATCGTCTATAACGCTGTCTCTCGGCGGGTCTATAATGCCGAGCAGCCCCACAAAGGTAAGGCTGTGCTCTATTTCCTCGGGGTTGGGGTTTGCGGGTATGCTTTCAAGCGGTCGCATTGCAATGCAGACAATTCTCAGCGCATCATCCGCCATAGCGTCGTTAATTTTAAGAATTTCCTCGGCGTTTACGCCCACGCACTCGGGCAGTACTACCTCGGGTGCGCCCTTTATTATTGCAAAGGGCTTTTCGTTTATCATTGAAATAACCGTCATTGTTTTGCGCTCGGAGTCAAACGGAATTACGCCGAGCCGCGGGAAAAAGCCCGCAATATCCTTTTCGGACATTGAGTTATAGGCAAGGCAGGCTTTTTTTATAGCCTCCTCGGTCGGGTCGTTGCGCAGGGTTGAGCAGGCGGTGGCAAGCTTTAAAACCAGCGCGGGCTTTTCAGTTAGTGCCTCGCTTTCCACGTCGGTTATTTTGTCGCCGTCATAAATACGGCTTAACTGCATTTTATTGCGGGTGAGTATGCCTGTTTTATCCGCGCAGATAACGTTGGTTTTACCCAGCGTTTCAAGCGCGTCGGAGTCCTTTATTATTATTTTATCCTGAACAATGCGCTGAATACCCACCGCCACCACAACGGTTGCAACCGCAGGCAGCCCCTCGGGTATTGCTGCTACCGCCAGTGCCACGGAGTTTACAAGCACGCGCAGGGTCATTGCGGCGAAATTGCCGCTTGAAAAATTTTGAATAAGCCCGATTATAAAGGCAATTGCGCAGATTATGAGCACTATAATATTAACAATTTTGCCAATGCCGTCAAGCTCCTTTTCAAGCGGGAGCTTTTTTTCACCCGTCTGCTGCAAAATTGCGGTTGTGTGCCCTGTTTCGGTGTTAAGCCCCGTTGCCACAACCACCGCCTTTGCGTTGCCGTGGGCTACGCTTGTGCCCGAAAACACCATATTTGAGCGGTCGCACGCGGCGGTTATTTCTTCAAAAATTCCCTCGCCGCTTTTTTCAACGGGTATTTCGCTGCCGGTGAGCGATACCTCATTGCAGCGAAATTCGTTGCTTTCTATAATTCGCGCGTCTGCCGAAATATAGTCGCCCTCTTCAAGCAGAATAATATCGCCCGGCACCAAAAAGGCGGAGTTTATATTTTTCACAATTCCGTCCCGCAGCACTGCAGCGGTGGGGTTGGTGGCGCTTTTCATACTGTCGAGCGCGTTATCGCAGGTGTGCAGATGATATGCGCTTATAGCCGCGTTTATTATTACGATGCCGATTATCAGCAGCGGCGAAAAGCTGTTCACCTCGTTATACATAAGCGAAACAATAAATGAAAGCAGCGCCGTTATAATAAGCACTAAAACCAGCTTGCTGTTAAGCTGCGATAAAAAACGCTTTAAATAAGTGGGCTTTTCGGAATCGGAAATAATATTTTTGCCGTATTTTTCAAGCCGCATATCGGCAACGCCGTTCGGCAGCCCCTTTTTATCGTCCACCCCTAATTCCTTTAAAACGGCGGCGCGGTCGGTGCTGTGCCATATCATTATCTTTCACCTCGTATACTGTTGTAATAATCCTTCATTTGCTTTGCGTCCTCTGCCTGCGTACCGGCCGATTCGCATATAAACACCGGGTCGCAGCCGTATTTATAGGTAAGCTCCATAACCGGCTCGTAATCCGGTCCGTACACCGTATCCTCAAAGGTCAGGTGGCGCTTTTCGCCGCCCGCGGTGTATTCAATTTTGGAAAAATGCGAATGAAAGCTTTTAAGCCTGTCACTACCGAGCGTATTTTTAATTGCAAGGAAAATTTCTTCAAAATCCGCCTTGGTTTTGAGCGAGCCTAAGTCCCGCGCGTTCAAATGCCCGAAATCAATGCAGGGTATAAGCCTTTCATCAACCTTGCACAGCTCCAAAACCTCATGAAGCGTGCCCAACTGATTTACCTTGCCCATAGTTTCGGGGCAGATATGAATATTTGAAAGCCCCGCATTGTCAAGTGCCGCAACCGATTTACGCATTGTATCAATTGCAAGCTCCAGCGCGTTTTCTCGCGAAATTTTGCCGCAGGAGCCTGTGTGAACAATTATTCTGCTGCCGCCCATGGCGTTTACGGCTTTAGCCGACGCTAAAATGTAATTAACCGAATTAAGGCGCTTTTCCTCCTCAACAGAGGACATTGAAATATAATACGGCGCATGGAGCGAGAGGCAAACCCCCTTTTCCTTTGCCTTTTCACCCAAAAGGCGGGCTTTTTCCTCGCCTATATTTACGCCCCTGCCGCACTGGTATTCGTAGCAGTCAAGCCCCATTTCAACTATATAATCGGGTACGTCAAGGCTGTTTTTATAGCCCATTTTTGCAAAGCTTTCGGCGTTTCCCGCCGGACCGAATTTAGGCATTTCAGCGCACCTCCGTGTTTTTTATTTTGTAAATTTTAAATACCGCGCGTTCTAGCCGCCGCTTGAATTTAAAGCGCGCCGAGCTTTCGGGCTTTATGGGGTCTAAAAGTATTGTTGTCACCCCGAAAAGGTTACCGCCCAGTGTGTCGGTAAAAATCTGGTCGCCCACAATAGCAGTGTTTTTTCTGCCTGTTTTAATAACCCGCAGCGCGCGACGGAATTTAAAGGGCAGCGGCTTCAGCCCGAGACTGACATAGGGTAAATTTATTTTTTCGGCAAACGGCTTTACCCTTTTTTCCTTTGAGTTTGAAAGAATAACAAGGGCAATTCCGTTTTTCCGCATAAGGGCAAGCCAGCTTTCAAGCCCGTCGGTCAGCTTTTGCCCGTGGTGGGTCGAAAGTGTGTTATCCACATCAAGTATAAGCCCCCTGATATTGCGGCTTTTCAAAAGCCCGGGAGTTATATCGGTAATTTTTTTAAGTTTAATGTTGGGTTTAAGCAGCATAATAACTCCTGTTGCACCTAAATCATGCCTGCCGACTGATTGATATGCTTATCACGCCGAAACTGTACTTTTATATATCTGACATTCAGCCTTTCGGCACGGCTGAATTGTTTATTAAGCATAATATAATGTCTACTGAATAATTGCATTAGCAAATGCAATTATATAAAATCGAGTTAAAATCTCGATTTTATGGGTCAAAACCTTTGTTTTGACCGTCAGTATCCATTGATTGTCGCCTGATTTTAAAAAGAATCAAAATGTGATTCTTTTTAAAGTGCAAGGTTTTTCGCAAAATTGCGCAAAAACCTTGCACCTGAACAATTCAAAAGTTTATACCAACATGCCTGGTTAAGGTTCTTTTGAATTGTTCAGCAGGCATTAATATAGAAAAAAGCGGTTTTGCAACCGCTTTTTCAAACAAAATCAGCGGAACTTTCTCTTGCGAGCAGCTTCCGACTTCTTTTTACGCTTTACAGAGGGCTTTTCGTAATGCTCTCTCTTACGTACCTCCTGAATAACGCCGTCCTTTGCGGTCTGCCTTTTAAAGCGACGCAGAGCGTTATCGAGAGACTCGTTTTCTTTGATTCTAACCTGACTCATCTATATTCCCTCCCTCCGCAGAATAGCAGGGGTAATTATTAAATTGCGTTACAGCCTGTCCCACATTGGCGGCTGTACGCCGCGGGATATTTAACCCCTCAAAGCAATGACGTTTGCAACAATCGCCAATACGAAAAACAGAACGGCGACCCACTTGGTCCAGCGCGCCAAAGACGCGTCAAACGTTCTTGCTTTGTTCTTGGAAAGGAAAGTATCGGCACCGCCGGATATAGCGCCGTTAATACCGGCGCGGTGACCCTGTTGCAAAAGAACCACGGCAATTATGAAAAGAGAAACCAGAATAACCGCAATTCCCAATATTATTTCAACTGCACTCACAGATTACACCTCCATATTACGAATAGGCACTATATATAATAACACAATCAATTAAAATATGCAACAAATATTTTGCACAAATCCGCATTTTATTTCACAACAATATTAACAAGCTTTTTCGGTACATAAAGCTCTTTTATGATATTCTTGCCGTCAATTGCGGCTGCGACCGCTCCGTCCGCCTTTGCGGCGGCTATTGCGTCGGGGGCGGAAATATCCGCCGCAACGCTTATGCGCGCCTTAATTTTGCCGTTTACCTGAACGGCGATTTCAACCGTGCTGTCGGCGCACTTCGCCTCGTCGTACTTCGGCCATTCAGCCTCGTTTAACATTCCCTCAAAGCCCGCCTGCTGCCATAATTCCTCGGTCATATGCGGTGCAAATGGGTTAAGCAGAATAAGGTATGTTTTAAACTCTGCCCGGTTTATGCTGCCCGAGCCCTGAATATCATTGAGTAAGGACATAAGCGCCGCAATAGCGGTGTTCATTTTAAGCCCCTCAATATCTTCGGTCACTTTTTTAATTGTGCGGTGGAAAGCCGATTCAAGCTCGGCGCGGTAGCTGTCGCCCTCGGTCAGCTTATCCGAAAGCGCCCAGACCTTATCAAGAAAACGCTTGCTGCCCTTAATTGAGGACTGGCTCCAGGGAGCTGCCTTTTCAAAATCGCCTATAAACATTTCGTAAACGCGCATGGTATCTGCACCGTAATCCCGCACAATTTCATCCGGGTTTACAACGTTTCCGCGCGATTTCGACATTTTCTCGCCGTTTTCGCCCAAAATCATACCGTGGCTTGTGCGCTTGGCATACGGCTCGGGTGTGGGCACTACGCCTATATCATAAAGGAACTTGTGCCAGAAACGGCTGTAAAGCAGGTGCAGCGTAGTGTGCTCCATACCGCCGTTGTACCAGTCAACCGGCGTCCAGTATTTAAGCGCCTCGGGTGAGGCTAACGCCTTATCGTTATGCGGGTCGCAGTAACGCAGGAAATACCAGGAAGAGCCTGCCCACTGGGGCATTGTGTCGGTCTCGCGGTGAGCGGGTCCGCCGCAGTGCGGGCAGGTGGTGTTTACCCAATCGGTCATTTTAGCCAAGGGCGATTCGCCGTTATCGGTCGGCTCGTAGGAGTCAACATTCGGCAGCACAAGCGGTAATTCGCTTTCGGGCACGGGCACATAGCCGCACTTATCGCAGTGCACTATCGGAATAGGCTCGCCCCAATAGCGCTGGCGTGAGAACACCCAGTCGCGCAGCTTGTAGTTGGTCTTGCGCTCGCCGAGGTTACGCTCGGTAAGCCACTCCTGTATTGCCTTTTTAGCGTCTTCAACGCTCATACCGTCTAAAAAGCCCGAATTTACAAGCTTGCCTGTGGCGCACTCGGTGTAGGGGGCTGCCTGTACGTCCTCACCGCCCGCTACAACCTCGATTATCGGCAAGCCAAACTTCTTTGCGAACTCCCAGTCGCGCGTATCGTGCGCGGGAACCGCCATTATAGCGCCCGTGCCGTAGGATATAAGCACATAATCGGCAATGAAAATCGGCACTTCCTTGCCGTTTACGGGGTTTATTGCGGTAATGCCCGAAATTTTAACGCCGGTTTTATCCTTTGCAAGCTCGGTGCGCTCAAAGTCGGACTTTTTGGCAGCCTCCTGCTTATATGCCGTAACCTCGTCCATATTGGTTATTTTATCCGCCCATTTATTTATAAGCGGGTGCTCGGGCGACATTACCATATAGGTAACGCCGAAAAGCGTATCGGCGCGGGTGGTGAACACCTCAAACGTATCGCCTATGTTTGTAGAGAATTTGACCTGCGTGCCGTAGGAGCGGCCAATCCAGTTGCGCTGTTGCGTTTTTACGCGGTCTATAAAGTCAACCTCGTCAAGCCCCTCAAGCAGCTTTTCGGCGTAATCGGTAATTTTAAGCATCCACTGGCTTTTTTCCTTGTGAATAACCTCGCTGCCGCAGCGCTCGCAGTGACCGTTTACAACCTCCTCATTTGCAAGCACACACTTACATGAGGTGCACCAGTTGACCGACATTTTCTTTTTATAAGCAAGCCCTTTTTTGTAAAGCTGTAAGAAAATCCACTGCGTCCACTTGTAATATTCGGGGTCGGTGGTGTTTATTTCCCTGCTCCAGTCAAACGAAAAGCCTAAGGATTTCAGCTGCCTTTTAAAGTTGGCAATGTTCTTTTTGGTGACCTCCGCCGGGTGAACGTGGTTCTTTATGGCGAAGTTTTCGGTCGGCAAGCCGAAAGCGTCCCACCCCATGGGGTAAAGCACATTGTATCCCTCAAGCCTTTTTTTGCGGCAGACAATATCAATAGCCGTGTATGAGCGCGGGTGGCCTACATGCAAGCCCTGCCCCGACGGATACGGAAACTCAACCAGCCCGTAAAACTTAGGCAGAGAATAATCGTCCTTTGCGGCGAAGGTCTGCTTTTCATCCCATATATCCTGCCATTTTTTCTCAATTTGCGCGTAATCGTAACCCTTTGACATTTTAATCTCCATTCTGCCGCTAAAGAGTCGGCACAAATAGGTTATGAAATCTCCCTTTAGCGGCGAACGGAGATTATACCGGTATATTTCGCGGTTGCCTTTTATTAAATAAAAGGCGAGCGGAATGCCGTCCCTATATTGTGTTTAGCGTGATTTTTCACGCTAATCCCCCTCAACCTCTGTAAGCAATTCGCTTAAATCAACCTGTTCGCCGTCGCTCCACATTTTATCAAGCGCGTAAAACTCGCGCTGGTCGCGGCTGAAAACATGCACTATAACCGAGCCGTAATCAAGCACAATCCAGCCCGTAGCCTTGCCCTCTATGTGGTGGGGCTGAACGCCCGCCTCGCTGAGCTTTTCTTCAACCTCATCGGCAAGCGCCCTTACATGTGTAGAGCTTGTTGCGGTGCACATTAAAAAATACTCCGCAATTACGGTAAGCTTGTCTATTTTAACGGCGGCAAGCTCCTTCGCCTTTTTTTCGTTCAGCGCATTCGCTGCGATTTTTAATATTTCTGTACTTTCCATAATTCACCCCAACTCCGGTTTATCGGTAAATTCGATTTCCGGTTTTCCTTTCAGTCCGTCGCTTTCAAAAATAATAACCTCGTTTTCGCCCTTTTTAATAAGCGAGCGCGGCACATAAAGCGTTTTTTGCGGCCCTGCCTCCCAGTATCTGCCGAGATTAAAGCCGTTAAGCAGCACAAAGCCCTTTTTGAAATTATCCGTTCTTAAAAATGTGTCATAAGCCTCGTCCGCCGAGAATGTTCCCCTGTAAAACGCCGGAATGTCCTCAGTAGCTTTTTCGCCGAATTTAAGCGCGGATATATCGGTCATAGGCAGCGGGTATACATCCCACGAAAAATGAATCTTGTTACCGAGCAGCACTCTGCCGGGCAGCCCCTTTTTGCGCATCATTTTATTGCCGAAATTCGCTCTGCCCATATTTTCTACAAGCACCGTGAGCTTATCCCCCGCCTTTGCGGTTATATTCACCGTAAGCGACTCGTTTATATAGGCAATGCCCTTCAATTCGTTATTTATAAGCACCTGCGCGCGGTCGCCCAGCTCTGCGAATGTAAGCGGCGCGTCCGTATAATCGCGGTTTAAAACGGTGGTGTAAGCTATATAGCCGTAGCCCGTGCCGTAGTGCTCCATAGCGCGCGGCACATCGCTGTGTATCGGGCTTGAAATAATATCAAGATTGGGCAATAACCCCGCGCTGTTTGTAAGCCCAACCCTGCCGTAAGCATACTTTTTGCGGTTTGCGGGCACTTCGGGCGGTGTTACGCCCGTTTCCTCGGCTATAACTTTTCGTACAGCGAAATATTTTTCGGTGGTATCGCCGCACTCCGACAGCAGCGCGTCATAATCGTAGCTTGTAACATCGGGCGCGAACTTTTCATAATGGTTAGCCCCCGAGGTAAACCCGAAATTTGTGCCGCCTATAAACATATACATATTAAGGCTGCCCTTTTTAAGCATATCCCGCACAACGCCCGCATACGCGTCAGCGCTTGTTGTGTGATGTTTTTCATCGCCCCACGCGTCAAACCAGCCGTTCCACATTTCCATGCACATTTTGGGCACGTTAGGGAACATTTTATCGTGGCAGGCAAAATTCTCTTCAACCCTGCTGCCGAAATTAAGGGTCGGCAGGCAGCCCTCCGCCGTGCCGTCGGCAAGGTCGGAATAACCCGTACCGTCCGATGTAAACAGCGGAACGTCTATTCCGCGGCGGCGATAGCCGTCCCTTAAATATTCAAGATATTTTTTATCATCGCCGTAATAGCCGTATTCATTTTCGCATTGCAGCATAATTACGGGCCCGCCGTTTGTTGCAAGCAGCGGCTTTATTTTTGCAAGAAGCACATCAAGATAACGGTCGAAATGCTTGATATAAGCCTTGTTCATACAGCGTATTTCAATTTCTTCATCGCACTGTATCCACCAGGGGAGTCCCCCGAATTCCCACTCGGCGCAGATATACGGTCCCGGGCGGACAATTACCATAAGCCCCGCTTTTTCGGCGGCTTTAATAAAGCCTTCAATATCCAGCCTGCCCGAAAAATCGTATTTACCGGGCTCGGGCTCGTGAAGATTCCACGCACAGTAGGTTTCGACACAGTTGCAGCCCAAGGCTTTCAGCTTTGCGAAAATATCTTCCCATGTATCGGGCATATTGCGAAAATAATGCACCGCGCCCGATATCAGCTTTATAGGTCTTCCGTCCTTATAAAAATCGCCGTTTTTAATTTCAAAATTCATAATTTCACCTGTTTTTAAGCACCGCTTCGTTGTATGCCGCCACGGTATCAAGATGCACCGCGCGCGCCTGCTCTACCAAATCCTTTATGGAATACTGCAGCGCGTAAACAAATGCCTTTTGGAGCGATTCGTCCACATATTCGCGTATTACGTCCACATCCTCATAATCGCGGTCGGCTGACGTAAAGTCCGCAAGGTAAAGAATTTTAGCAAGCAATGACATATTCGCCTTTGCCGTGGTGTGATAGCGTATCGCGTCTATTATCTCGGGGTCCTTTATTCCCAAAATATGCTCTGCATATGCCGCTCCCGACATTGCGTGCCACAGCTTTTCGGCGCCTTTTTCTATTTCATTCGGTATTATACCAAAATCTGAAAATATTTTCAAGTGCTCTGCCTCAGGGGCATTTTTGGTTATATCGTGCAAAAGCCCCGCAAGATACGCCTTTTCGGCGTTTCCGCCGTATTTTTCCGCAAGGCGCTTTGCCTCGTCTGCCACGCATAGCGAATGATAATACCGCTTTTCGTTAAGCCGCTGCTTTAAAATCAGCTTTAAAGCTTCGTAATCGGTTTTATTTTCACACACGGTAAATTCCCCCGTTCTTAATATACTCATAAATAGGCTTGGGCAAATATTCCCGCGCCTTTTCCGCGTTGTTCCTTATAAAGGTTGAAGAAACGGCGGGTATTTTGTCCGTCGGTACCGTAAGATTCATCCCGAGTGATATAAAATACTCCGCGCGGCGGTCAAATTCCTCGCCGTCGCACCCCTCGCGCCGAAATACTATAAAGGGTATTTCCCGCAAAAGCTCCTCATATTTATACCATTTATCAAAGGATATAAGCATATCGCCGCCGCACACAAACGCAAAGCTTTTTTGCGGGTATTTCCGCTTTAAAAGCCTTACCGTATCAATAGAGTAGCTTTTGCCCTCGCGCTCAAATTCTATAAGGCAAAGGGCGGCTTTTTTAAAATCCGCCGAAAGCAGCCTGCACATATTTATGCGGTCTGCGTCCGACGCTAAAAAATCGCACACCTTATGCGGCGGTATACGGTCGGGCAGCAACATAATTTCTTCAATATCGGGGTTGTTTTCAAGCGAACGCAGCATTTCGTAATGCCCTATATGCGGCGGGTTAAAGGTGCCGCCGAAAATCGCGGTAATTCCCATTATTTCACAAGCCTTATTTGCTTGTTATCGCGGCTTTCCCTGTAAAGCACAAATCGCGTGCCTATTACCTGCACCACGTCCGAGTGTGTTTTTTCGGCAATTTCATCCGCCGCCTCGCGGGAGGAAACCGGGCTTGTTTCAAGCACGCGCAGCTTTATAAGCTCGCGCGCCTCAAGCGCGTCGTCCACCTGCTTTACCGTGTTTTCGGTAACGCCGCCCTTTCCTACCTGAAAAATTGTATCAAGGCTGTTTGCAAGCCCGCGTAATTGTGCTCTTTGTCTGCTGTTTAACATTTTTCTTCTCCGAATCAAATATATTTTTTAAGCTCTTCCTTAAAAAGCCGCAGGGCGTTTCCGCGGTGGCTTACTTTATCCTTTTCCTCCGCCGTCATTTCGGCGTAGCAGCCCGCAGAGCATATAAACAGCGGGTCATAGCCGAAGCCGCCGCTGCCGTGACATTCCTCTGCCACGTAGCCCTTGCACTCGCCCCTTACGGTGAATTTTCTGCCGTCGGGGAAAACGCAGGCAATAGCTGAAACAAATGTTGCGGTTCTTTTATCACGCGGCACGTCCTTCAGCGCAGCCAAAAGCTTTTCGTTATTGGAAGAATAGGTAGCGCCGCTGCCTGAGTACCGCGCGGAGTAAAGCCCCGGCGCGCCGTCTAAAATATCAACGCTTAGTCCCGAATCATCCGCAACGGTTGTAATTCTGGTTACTTTAAGCCCCGAGTACGCTTTTAAAAGCGCGTTTTCCTCATAGGTCTTGCCCGTTTCCTCAACCTCGGGCAGCGGGCTTTCAAGGTCGTTTTCGCTGAGCACCTCAAAGCCCATAGGCTTTAAAATTCTTTCAAGCTCTTCTAATTTATGGTGGTTTTTGGTTGCAATAAATATTTTCATTTTTTACTCCCCGAAAATTCCGTCGGCAAATTCGGCGGCGTCAAAAGGCTGCAAATCGTCAATTCCCTCGCCCACGCCGACATATTTCACCGGTATGCCAAGCTCGTTCTTTATAGCTACTATTATACCGCCCTTTGCCGTTCCGTCAAGTTTTGTTAAAATAATTCCCGTAATATTTGCAACGTTTGAAAACTCGCGCGCCTGGTTAACGGCGTTTTGCCCCGTTGCCGCGTCAAGCACAAGCAATGTTTCAACCGATGAATCGGGCAGCTCTCTGCCTATAACGCGGTAAATCTTCGCAAGCTCATCCATAAGGTTTTTCTTGTTGTGCAGCCTGCCTGCGGTATCGCATATAATAACGTCCGCTCCCTTTGATTTAGCCGAGGCTATTGTATCAAACACGACCGAGGCGGGGTCTGTACCCTCAAGGCTTTTCACCATTGCAACGCCCGCGCGCTCCGCCCAAATGCCCAGTTGGTCAATAGCCGCCGCACGGAAGGTGTCTGCCGCGCCGAGAACCACGTTTTTGCCGTCCCTTTTAAGCTGTGAAGCAAGCTTGCCTATTGAGGTAGTCTTTCCAACGCCGTTTACGCCTATAACCAGTATTACCGAGGGCTTGGTTTCAAGCCTTAACCCCTCGTTTTCGCCCAGCATTTCGGCTATTATTTCCTTTAGCATACCCTTAATTTCGTTGGGGTCGGTCGCTCCTGTTTCTTTTATTTTGTGCCGCAGCTTTTCGCATATTTCGCCCGCGGTGTTTACGCCTATATCAGACATTACAAGCGTTTCTTCAAGCTCCTCAAACAGCTCCTCGTCAATTTTGGTAAAGCTGTTTATAACGCTGTTTACGCCGTTTGCAATTGAGTCTCTCGTTTTTTGAAGACCCTGCTTAATTTTACTGAAAAATCCCATTTTAACCCTGCTTTCGGAAATAAATTTTACGCGCCCTTGTTCTGCAATAACGTTTTTTCAAGCTCCGCTACATTCAGCTCAATAAGCTTTGTTATGCCCTTTTCCTGCATTGTAACGCCGTAAAGCATATCCGCCGCCTCCATAGTGCCGCGGCGGTGCGTTACGCAGATAAACTGCGTGGCAAAGCCCGATTTTTTCATATAATCGGCAAAGCGGTCAACGTTTATATCGTCAAGCGCGGTGTCAACCTCGTCTAAGAAGCAGAACGGCGGCGCGTTTACACGCATTATTGCAAAGTATATTGAAAGGGCTATAAGCGCCTTTTCGCCGCCCGAAAGTCCGTCAAGGCTCGGCACGTTTTTACCCGGCAGCTTAACGTTTATATCAATTCCGCTTTCAAGCACGTTTTCGGGGTCGGAAAGGGTAAGGCTTGCGCTGCCGCCGCCGAAAAGCTCGGTAAAGGTCTTGCGGAAGTTTTCGTTTATCCTGCCGAAGCCCTCGGTGAAAATATCCTGCATTTGGTGGGTAAGCTGGTTTATGAGCTTGTGCAGCTCGGCGCGGGTGGTCTCCACGTCGTTTATCTGTGCCGACATAAACTCGTACCGCTCGCTTACCTCCTTATATTCCTCAATCGCCGAAACATTAACACTGCCGAGCGAGCGTATTTTAGCCTTTATTTCGGCAAGGCTCTTTTTAGCCTCTGCGGGCTTATCAATTGCAACGCCTATTTTTTCAGCCTCGCTGCGGGTAAGCTGGTATTCATCGTAAAGCTGCTTTACAACGTCGTCATATTCACGCAGCATTACCTCGCGCCGCTCTGTAAGGCGGGCTAGCTCCCCGCCCGTTTTCTCGCGCAGCGCGGTTTTTTCGCGCTCGCCCGTGCGCAGCTCAACCCCCGCTTTTTCGGTCTGGTCGCGTTTTTCAAGCATTTCGTTTATATTGTTTTCCGATTGCTTTATCTGCTCCCTTAAAGCCGCGGTAGCGCTTTCGGTATCCTGAATTTTCTGCTCCAAAGTGCTGTTTGCCACATTCAGCTGTTCTGTTTCCGCAGAAATTGATTTAAGCCTTTGCGCCCTGCCGCTTACCGAGTCCTTAAGCGCCGCAACCGAATTATCCGCTGCCTCAATATCTTTTTGCATTTCTATTATATTAAGCTTTAGGGCGGTTATTTGCTCGGCTGACTCTTCACGGTCGGCGTTAAGGTTATCCCTGCCGCCCGTCATATCCGCTACGCTTGCCTGAACCTCGTTTTTCTGCTTATCAAGCTCGGCAATAGCCCTTGCCGCCGCTGCCGCAGTCTCCTTTAGCTGCTTAAGCTTTTCATCATAGCTGCCCTTTTCGGCGGTCAGCTGCTTTATTGCGCCGTCGGCGGCGGTTTTAAGGTCGCCTATTCGGCGCAGCTCGGCAAGCGCCCTTATTTTATCCTCATTGGCGGTGGTAATTTCCGCGCGCACCGCAGTTATATCGGCGTTTACCGCCGCGGCTGACTCTTCTGCCTCACGCAGCTTTTCTTCAAGCTCCGCCGTTTTTTGCTTTAGGCTCTCGGCTTTTTCTTCAAGTGCCTTAATATCCGCCGCACGGTTAATAAGCCCTGCATTTTTGGTAAGCGAGCCGCCCGTAAGCGAGCCGCCGGGGTTTACAATCTGCCCGTCAAGAGATACAACCTTTATGCGGTAGCCGAATTTTTTGGCTATTGCCGCGGCGGAGTCAATATCCTCGGTCACAACAACGGCGCCGAGCAGATATTTAATTATTTCGCGGTACTTATTATCGGTTTCCACAAGGTCGCTCGCAATGCCCACAAAGCCCGCCATATCTTCAAAGCCGTGCTCTTTAAACTCGCGCGATTTAATTGTGGCTACGGGTAAAAACGTGGCTCTGCCGCCCTTTGTGGATTTAAGGTAGCTTATAGCCCGCTTTGCGTCCGCCTCGGTTTCAACTATTATGTTCTGTATAGCGGCGGCAAGCGCGGTTTCCACCGCAACGCCGTACTGCTTTTCAACGCTTATAAGCTTTGAAACAGGGCCGCAAATGCCGCGCAAAGTGCCCGTTTCCGACTGCTTTACAATCTCCTTTACAGAGTGGCTGAACCCCTCCATACTGTTTTCAAGGTCGCGCAGAATTTTCGCCCTGCGGCGCTTTTCCTCTGCGTCAAGCCGTTTTTCTTCAAGCTCCGCCTTTATTTTCTCGGCAGCCTCTTTTTTAGAGGTAAGGCGCAGCTCATAGCCCTTTACGGCGTTTTGGCGGCTTATAATTTCTTCCTCAATATTCTGTATAAGCTTTTGGGTCTCGTTAAATTCCTCTGTCAGTTTATCAAGCTGTTCCGTGTATTCCGCTATCTGCTGCCCCGCGTTTTCGCGGCGTGCAACGGTCTCCTCGGCGGCGCTTTCCGCCGTTACCATTTCCACGCGCTTATCGGCGCTTTCCGCCGTTAAGGCGTTCAGGCGCTTAACCTCGTTTTCTATTTTGCGGGATATATTCTCGCTGCTTGTAAGCAGGTCGGAAAGGTGCTTTTCAAGCTCTGCGAGCTTTTGCTCTGTCTCCGCCTTTTGCGCCTTTTTCTCGTCTGCCGCGGCTTGTCTTTTTTCAATTTCCTCTGCCGCAGCCGCGTCCGAAACGCCCAGTTGCTCTGCTTCAGCCTGCAAGCGCTCAAAGGATTGGCGGTTGTGCTCCATATCGTTTTTAATAACCGTAATTGCGCCGTCGTTTTTGAGAATTTCCTCATTCAGGCGCGAAATATTAAGCCGCTCCCCCTCAATATCCGAGGTAAGGCGGGCGAAATACGCCGTGTTTTCTTCTGAGCGGCGGTCAAAGCTGCTCAATTCCTCATCAATTTCGCGGTAGGCAAGCTGCGCCGCGGCAATTTTGCTTTCCTGTGCGCGCAAGACTTCCTTTGAATTATCGAGCGTGTGAATCCAAAGCCCTATTTCAAGCTCCTTTTTGCGGTCGGAAAGCTCCAAAAATTTCTGCGCCTTTGCGCTTTGCTCCTTAAGCGGACCTACGCGGGCTTCAAGCTCGTCCGAAATATCGTGCAGCCTTAAAAGGTTATCCTCTGCGGCGGTCAGCTTTCTTTCCGCCTCCAGCTTTCTGTAGCGGTATTTTGAAATTCCCGCCGCCTCTTCAAAAATATCGCGGCGTTCGTCCGATTTTGAGCTGATTATATTATCAATTTTGCCCTGACCTATCATAGAGTAGCCGTCGCGCCCGAGGCCCGTGTCCATAAAAAGCTCGTGAATATCCTTAAGCCGTACCGAAACGCCGTTTATGGCGTATTCGCTCTCGTGCGAGCGATAGTAGCGGCGGGTAACGGCAACGGTATCGTTATCAAAATTAAGTGTTCTGTCCGAATTATCTATATTAAGCGTGACCTCGCAGTAGCCGTGCGGACGGCGGGTCTCGGTGCCGCCGAAAATTACGTCCTCCATAGACTGCCCGCGCAGACTTTTGGTAGACTGCTCTCCGAGCACCCATCGCACCGCGTCGGATATATTGCTCTTGCCGCTGCCGTTAGGGCCTACAACCGCGGTTATGCCCTTGCCGAATTTGAGTACCGTTTTATCGGCAAAGGATTTAAAGCCCTGTATCTGAATGGAGCTTAACAGCATTTTTGTCACACTTCTCTTTCTGTTCTGAAATCAAGACCCGTAAGGGCTTTGTCCTCCCTCACGCGGCAGTTATAACCCTTTCCCGCAAGGAAAACAAGGTTTTTCCTTTTCTGCCCCGTCATTTTGGAAACACAGCCGGGGGCTACATAAATTATATAATTTCCTTTATCTTTAAGGCTTTTAAGCGCGCCCGTCAGCATTATCTGCGATTGGCAAAGCTCGCTGAACGCGGGGTGCCAGGGTCCTGCTATATACGCCTTTTCCTCAATTGAGTGCAGCCCGAGCCTTATTACCCTCACACCGTTTTCTTCAAACATAGTGTAAAGCTCCGCCGCTAATTTGACTGCTTTATCGAGCGTTTGCGGCTTGTAAATATTATCGGCGTAAAGCGCGGCTAAGTCGGTATCCTTTAATACTATGGTAGGGTAAATTCTTACCGTATCGGGGCGTAGGGCAATAAGCTTTTCGGCGGTATGAATTGCAGATGAATCACTGTCGCCGTAAAGCCCCGTCATCATTTGCAGCCCCAATTCAAAGCCGTGCCGCTTTATAAGGGCGGATGCGTATTCAACATCCTTTACCGTGTGACCGCGGTTGTTCATTTTAAGCACGCGGTCGTTCATGCTCTGCGCGCCAAGCTCTATTGAGGTAACGCCGTAGCCCTTTAAAATGCCCAGTATTTCCTCATCTATCGCGTCGGGGCGGGTGGAAATTCTGATTCCGCGTACCAACCCCTCGCGCACAAAAACCGCCGCCGCCTCTAAAAGGTCGGTCATATAGTTGCGGTTAATTGCGGTAAAGCTGCCGCCGAAAAAGGCAATTTCGGTGGTGGCGGGGTCATAATTTTTACTGCTTTGCGCCGCCGCTACCGCCGCGCCCACGTCGTCCGCCCCGGGGCCTTTGCAGGTGCCTGTTATATAGCGCTGGTTGCAAAAGCTGCATTTATTGGGGCAGCCTATGTGCGGCACAAAAATTGAAATATTAGAGTGCTTTCGGCTCATATTTCGGCACCCATAAGCCTAAGTGCCTCTTTTGCCGCCATTTGCTCGGCTTGCTTTTTGTTTTTGCCAACTCCTATGCCTATAACGTTGGAATTAAGGCGCACCTCAACCTTAAAGCTTTTATCGTGGTCGGGGCCGCTGGTGCCCGTAAGAACATAATTAACGCTTTCCTCGGGGTTGCGCTGGATTATCTCCTGCAGGGCGGTTTTGTAGTCCTTGAAAACCTCGTCGTCGGTGTGCTTTAATTCCCTTAAAACAAAGTTCATAGCGTGGCGCTTTGCGGGCTCCATTCCGCCGTCAAGATAAATTGCGGCGAGCACCGCCTCAAACGCGTCGGCTAAAATAGAGTCGCGTTCTCTGCCGCCGCCCTTATCCTCGCCCTTGCCGAGCATAAGGTATTTCCCGAGCTCAAGCTCTCTTGAAAAGGCGCAGAGCGATTTTTCGCACACAAGCGAAGCCCGCAGCTTTGTAAGCTCGCCCTCGGGCAGGGAGCGGTAGTGCCTGTAAATATAATCCGATACTATAATAGAAAGCACCGAATCCCCCAAAAATTCCAGCCTTTCGTTTGAAGAAAAGCCATCGCGCACCTCGTTTGCGTATGAGGAGTGGGTAAGCGCGTTTTTAAGCAGATCAATATTTTTAAATTTGTAGCCTAATTTTTCTTCTAAGCCTTCCATTTTTATTTTTCCTTCTTTTTTATTCTGAAAGCGAGGCGGAAATTTTACCCACCACGTCGGTCTCGGTAAATTTAACCGCCTGACCTATCGCGTTCTTTACAGCCTTTGCGTCTGAATTGCCGTGCGCCTTTATAACCGTGCCGCGAACGCCCATAAGCGGCGCGCCGCCCACCTCGGAGCTGTCCATCATACTTTTAAGCGAGCCTAAATCGCCTTTTACGGTAAGCGCGGCAAGTTTATTTTTAAGGCTTTTGTAAAACACCTGCTTTATAAGCCCGAAAAGGGTTGAAACAGTGCCCTCTATAAGCTTTAGGGCGATATTTCCCGTAAAGCCGTCGGTTATAACCGCGTCGCACACGCCTTTAGGCATTTCGCGCGATTCTATATTGCCCACAAAGTTTATGGGCGCCTCTTTCATAAGATTATATGCCGCCTTTTGCAGCTCGCCGCCCTTTGTATCTTCCGTGCCGATATTCAAAAGCCCTATTTTCGGGTTTTTCCTACCAGCCACGTTTTCCATATAAACGCTTGCCATTACTCCGAACTGGCAAAGCATTTCGGGGCGGCAATCGGCGTTTGCGCCCATATCCATAAGCATATATGTACCGCCCGGCGCGGGAATAAGCCCTGCGAGCGCGGGGCGCTTTATGCCCTTAATGCGCTTTACTATAAGCGTGCCGCCCACTACCACGGCGCCCGTTGAGCCTGCGGAAACAAAGGCGTCGGCTCTGCCCTCCGCCAATTCGTAAAACGCCTTTGCCATTGAGCTTTCCTTGTGGGCTTTCACAAGTGATGTAGGCTCGTCGTGCATTGAAATTACGTCGTCGGTATCAATTATTTTAAGATCGCCCGCAAATTCAAGACCCTCGCGGGCTATTATTTCCCTTATGGTTTTTTCATTGCCCGTAAGTGTAATATCCACCGAATATTCCCGTGCGGCAAGCGCCGCGCCCTTTATTATTTCAAGCGGCGCGTTATCGCCGCCGAAAGCGTCAACTGCAATACGCATTTTCAAATTTCCTCCGTTTTTATATTCTCCGCAAGTATCCCGAGCGCCCGCGCAGCCAAAGCCGCGTAGCGTTCGCGCTTGTCCCTTATATGGGTTTCAAGCGGCGGAATTATTCCGAAATTCGCCCCCATGGGCTGAAAATTATCCGTCAGCGGGTTTGTAATATATGAAAGCAGCGCGCCTGTCATAGTGGTTTCGGGTAAAACAAGGGGCTTTTCGCCCGTTATTTCAGCCGCCGCATTTATTCCCGCAATTATGCCGCTTGCCGCCGATTCCATATATCCCTCAACGCCCGAAAGCTGCCCCGCAATAAAAATATTTTTATCCGTTTTAAGTGATAAATTGCGGTTTAACAGCTTCGGCGAATTTATAAATGTGTTGCGGTGCATAACCCCGTAGCGCATAAATTCGGCGTTTTCAAGCCCCGGTATCATTGAAAATACCCTTTTCTGCTCTGAAAATTTAAGGTTGGTTTGAAAGCCGACTATATTGAAAAGGGTAGCCGCCGCATTTTCCCGCCGCAGCTGAACCGCTGCCCACGGGCGGTGCCCCGTTCTCGGGTCGCGAAGACCCACAGGCTTTAACGGTCCGAATCTTATTGAGTCCTCGCCCCGCTTTGCCAGCACCTCTATCGGCATACAGCCCTCGTACACATTGGGCGCTTTATCAAAGCCGTGCAGTGGGGCGGATTCCGCATTTATCAGTTCGTGATAAAAGGCGGTGTATTCCTCTTTGTTCATGGGGCAGTTTATATAATCGTCGCCGCCCTTATCATAGCGCGAGGCGAAAAACGCCTTGCTCATATCCACGCTTTCCGCCGTTACAATAGGCGCGGCGGCGTCGTAAAAGCTTAAATTGCCGCCCTCGCAAAGTCCCGCCAGCTTTTCCGCCAGTTTATCGTCCGTTAAAGGTCCTGTCGCTATTACCGTAACGCCGCCTTGCGGTATTTCGGTAACAAGCCTTTCGGTAACGGTGATATTCGGGTGGTTTTTTATTTTTTCGGTTATAAGCCTTGAAAAAATATCGCGGTCAACCGCAAGCGCGCCGCCTGCCGCCACTGCCGATTTATCCGCCGCAGCAAGGCAAACAGAGCCGAGCCTGCGCATTTCTTCCTTTAAAAGCCCCGCGGCAGAGTCTACCCGAGATGCTTTCAGCGAATTTGAGCAGACAAGCTCTGCTAAATAATCGCTTTTGTGCGCCGCGGTCTTTTTGGCGGGCTTCATTTCAATCAGCTCTACCTCTATGCCGCGGTTTGCCGCAGCGTAGGCTGCCTCGCAGCCCGCAAGCCCGCCGCCTATTACAGTCAGTTTATTCATCCGTTTTTTTATCCGCTTTCTTCTGCCTTGTGGGGCACTCCGAATTCATACAGTATTTTCTGCCGCGAACGCCGCTTATAATAAAGCTGCCGCACTCGGGGCATTTTTCGCCCGTGGGTATGCCGGGGGCTGCGAAATCGCACTCGGGGTAATTTGAGCAGCCGTAAAATTTCTTGCCCTTTTTAGAGGTCTTTTTAACCAGCTTGCCGCCGCATTTCGGGCAGGGCTGCTTAACCTCGTCCTCGGGCATGGGCTTTGTGTTTTTGCACTCGGGGTAGCCGGGGCATGCAAGGAACTTGCCGAACCTGCCCGATTTTACCACCATTTTTCTGCCGCATTTATCGCATATTACGTCGGTTTCCTCATCGGGCACCTTTACGCGCTTGCCCTCAAGTGAGTCCTCGGCTTTTTTATAAAGCTTATCAAAATCCTTATAAAAATCCTTTATCGTATCAACCCAGCCGCGCTTGCCCGCGCCTATTTCGTCAAGCTGCTTTTCAAGCCCCGCGGTAAACTTAACGTCCACTATCTTATCGAAATACTCCACCATAAGGTCGGAGACCACCATACCGAGATTGGTAGGCTTTAAGCTCTTTTTCTCGCGCTCTATATAGTCGCGCCCCAATATATTGGAAATTATCGGCGCATAGGTGGAAGGTCTGCCTATTCCGTTTTCATCGAGCGCCTTAATAAGGGTCGGCTCGGTGTATCTTGCGGGGGGCTGCGTGAAGTGCTGGTTGGGGGTCAGTTCCTTTAGTTTCAGCTTATCGCCCGTTTTCATTTCGGGCAGTGCGCCGCCCTCGGCGCTGTCTTCATCCTTGCCCTCTTCGTAAAGCACGGTAAAGCCGTCAAACTTTACCGAATACCCGCTTGCCTTAAATAAATAATCGCCCGCGGTAATATCGGCGTTTACGGTGTTCTGCACGCAAACCTCCATTAACGATGCTATAAACCGCTCCCAGATAAGTTTATAAAGTTTATACTGCTCGGCGGTAAGCGCGTCCTTTACAGATTCGGGCGTAAAGCTGACCGACGTGGGGCGTATAGCCTCGTGCGCGTCCTGCGCGCCGCTCTTGGTTTTGAAATAACGCGGCTTTTCGGGCAGATATTCCCTGCCGTAGCGCCCCGTTATATACTTATAAGCCGCCGCGCGCGCCTCTTCGGAAATACGCAGCGAATCGGTACGCATATAGGTTATAAGACCCGTTGTGCCCGCTCCCGGAACGTCAACGCCCTCGTACAGCTGCTGCGCAATGCGCATTGTGCGCTGACCCGTAAAGCCCAATTTGCGCGAAGCCTCTTGCTGAAGGGTGGAGGTTATAAAGGGCGGCGCGGGCTGCTTTTTGCGCGTGCCCTTTTTAAGCGCCGATACTATATATTCCGCACCGCCGAGCGCCGATACTATTTTATCAGCCTCCTCCGCGTTCGGAATAACATCTATTTTCTTACCGTCGGCAAAGCCGTAAAGAGCCGCCTTAAAGCTCTTTGTGCCGGCAAGCAGCTTTGCGTCTACGCTCCAGTATTCCTCGGAATTAAACTTTTCAATTTCCCTTTCGCGCTCTACAATAAGCCTTAAAGCCACCGTTTGCACACGGCCCGCGGAAAGCCCGCCCTTGACCTTTTTCCATAAAAACGGGCTTAGCTTATAGCCCACTATTCTGTCGAGCACGCGCCTTGCCTGCTGCGCGTCCACAAGGTTCAAATCTATTTTATGTGGCGCGGCAATGCCTGCCTTTACGCCGCTTTCGGTAATTTCGTTAAAGGCTACGCGGTTAGGCTCGTTTAAATCGAGCGCCAGCAAATATGCCAAATGCCACGATATTGCCTCTCCCTCTCTGTCAGGGTCGGTTGCGAGCAGCACGCCGTCGCTGTTTGCCGCCGCCGTTTTAAGCTGCTTTATTAAGTCCTTCTTGTCCGACATATTTATATACTGCGGTTTAAAATCGTGCTCGGTATCAACGCCCAGCTTTGATTTCGGCAAATCGCGCACATGACCCATTGAAGCCATTACCTCATAGCCGCCGCCTAAATATTTTTTTATGCTTTTCACCTTGGTGGGTGACTCAACTATTATAAGCTTAGACATTTCCTTCCTCCGTCTTCAGTTGTTGATAAGCTCGTACCTGCCGCCGGGCAGCGAGCGTATAAGCCCTTCTATTTCAAGCTCGGTAAGCGCCGATAAAATATCGCCCGGCTCTAAAGAAGTATTTATCTCATCGGGATAAAATATAGGCTTATTCAATTGATTATATACTATTTTCGCCGCGTTTGAAAGAGTTTCAATTGATAATTTTTTGTGAACTTCCGTTTTTTCGGGTTTTGCCCGCTTTTTAATTGCTTTCTCAATATCAATTTTATCGGGGTACCGCGGCAGATATTCATTCAAAATATCGCTTATATCAAGCAGCGGTCGGGCGCCGTCGCGGAGTAACGCGTTTGAGCCCGCATAATTTTCATCCGCAGGCGAACCGGGTATTACAAAAATTTCCTTGCCTTGGTTCAGCGCGTGGTTAGCGGTATTTACGGCACCGCTGTGCACACCCGCCTCGGTTATAATAACCGCGTCGGCCAAAGCCGACATAAGCCTGTTTCTTACAGGGAAAGTGTATTTCGAGGCGCCCTCAAAGGGCGGATATTCGCTTACAAGGCAGCCGTTTTCAGACACCGCGCGCCTTAGCGCGGCATTTTCGGGCAGGTAGTCCGATTCTATTCCGCAGCCCATAACAAGCACGGTTTTGCCCTCGGCCTTTAAAGCGCCGCTGTGGGCGTAAAAATCACTGCCGCGCGCTCCGCCGCTTACCACCGTCATTCCGGCTGATGCTAAACGGTAACCCAGTGAATACGCCGCTTTCTGCCCGAATTCGCTTGATTTTCGCGGCCCCACAATGCAAACCGCGGGCGTTTCATCCACATTCGGCAGCTTGCCCTTTAAATAAAGCAAAACGGGCGGCTCGGCTATTACCCTCAGCTTTTCGGGGTATTTATTATCCCCGTAGGCAAGCAGGGTTATCCCGTGGCGGCGACATTCCTTTTCTATCGCCTTTGCTTCGCCCAATTTCGTAAGGCGCAGCCTTTCAAGGTCTTTCGGCGTGAAAATACCGCTTTGCCTGCGCTCGGTATCGTTCATTTTGTAAATTTGCTCGGCGCTGCCTATATTATCGAGCGCCCGCGCCCCGCGCGGATTTCCCGCACCGAGGGCTGTTTGCAGCCAGATAAGGTATTCAATCATTTCATCATTTCCCAAACAGCTATTGCCGCCGCAGCCGCCGCATTGAGCGATTCGGCTCTGCCGCGCATAGGTATGGTGATTTTTTTATGTGCCGCCGCCTTTGTTTCTTCGGTAAGCCCGTTTGCCTCGTTGCCTATCATTACGGCGCAGCCCGGCAAAAATTTTACATTTGAAATGCTTTCAGCCGACGAAGACGGCACGCAGGCGTAAAATTTCAGCCCGCAGTTTTTCATTTCCGCCGCAAAATCGCCGAAAACAAAAATCGGCATACGCAAAAGCGTTCCCATTGAGGCGCGCATAGCTTTAGGTGAATACGGGTCGCAGCTGCCCGAGGACAGTATAAGCCCGTCCGCTCCCAGCGCCTCCGCCGTGCGGGATATTGCGCCTAAATTCGCGGGGTCGTTTATATTTTCCAAAGCGACATATTTGCCGTTCTTTTTAATGCTTGCGCTTTCGGTTTTCGGAATATTGCAAAGCGCTATTATTCCCTGCGGGTTTTCGGTATCGCCTATCTTCTTAAAAAGCGCGTCGGGAACGGCTATACAGTCATCGGCATTTTTTGCAAATGCCACAATTTTTTCAGCGTACCTTTCCGCCGCCGAAAATGAGACGATCAACTTATCAAACCTGATTCCGTTATCGCACGCGTCCGTACACAGCCGCAGCCCCTCCAGCACGAAAAGACCGTTTTCGCGCCTTGCGGCAGCGCTTTTCTGGAGCGAGGAAACAAGCTTGATAAGTGGATTTTCTCTGCTTGTAACTTTTTTAAAGCCATACAATCGGCACCGCACCCTTTCATAATATTAAAAATTCGCCCAGAGAGCAAACCCCGGGCGAAAAAAATTACTTTTCGAGAGCCTTAACGGCAGCCTTTACCAAGGTGGTAAAGCCCGCGGCGTCATTAACCGCAAGGTCGGCAAGCATTTTACGGTTTATGGTTATTCCCGCCTTATTAAGGCCGTTCATAAACTGGGAATAGTTTATACCGTTCAGCTTGCAGGCGGCGGAAATGCGGGTTATCCACAATCTGCGGAAATCGCGCTTTTTCTGCCTGCGGCCGATGTACGCATAGTTGCCGGATTTCATTACGGCTTCTTTAGCGGTTTTAAAAAGCTTTGACTTAGCGCCGAAATAGCCCTTAGCCAGCTTTAAAGTCTTTTTTCTTCTTTTGCGTGTTGCTAACGCACCCTTAACACGTGCCATATCTTCTAACCTCCGATTTCAGTCGTACCTTATTTATAAGGAATCATTTTCTTGATCTTCGCTACGTTGGTTACGTCAGCCGTAACAACCTTGCGGAGATTTCTCTTGCGCTTTGTGGTCTTCTTGTTGAGAATGTGCGACTTGAAAGCATGAGCACGTTTAACCTTGCCGGTTTTGGTGAGCTTAAAGCGCTTTTTCGCGCCGCTGTGTGTTTTGATCTTAGGCATTGTAAGTCCTCCCTGATATAATTCAACTGCAATTATTTACCCGATTTCGGAGCCAAAAACATTAGCATATTTCTGCCTTCCATTTTAGCAGCCTTTTCAACCGAGCCGTGGTCTGCGCAATATTCCGCGAAGCGGCGCATTGTTTCAAGCCCTATTTCCGGGTGACCCAATTCTCTGCCTCTGAAACGGATAGAAACCTTTACCTTGTTGCCCTCGTCAAGAAAACGCATTGCGTGTTTTCCCTTGGTCTCAAAATCGTGAACGTCAATGCTAAGTCCTAACCTTATTTCCTTAACCTCAACCGTTTTCTGATTTTTTTTGGCTTCCTTTTCGCGCTTTGCCTGCTCAAAACGGTATTTACCGTAATCCATTATCTTACATACCGGCGGGGCGGCGTTCGGCGAAATGCAAACCAGATCGAGATCGGCGGCATACGCCGCTTCCAAAGCCTTGGCAATCGGTAAAATTCCCAACTGTGAACCGTCTGAGCCGATCGTACGGACTTCCTTAAATCTGATGTTTTCATTTACGGAAAGCTCTTTGCTGCTGATGTTAATGCACCTCCAAAATTCGCGTTGCTGCAATTCAAAAAGCGCGGACGAATTTTCGCCCGCGCATAAAAATACCAAACCCATAAGTCTGAACTTTTATTGACCCTATCGCTTCTCGCTCGGGGTGAGGACGAATAAACGTACTGCTTCATTGTTATTCCATTATAACACAAAGTTTTATTTTGTCAAGTACTTTTTAAGCTCTTCCGTTTTATCGGTTTTCTCCCAGGAAACGCCTAAGTCCTCCCTGCCCATATGACCGTATGCCGAAAGGCTGCTGTATATAGGCTTTTTAAGGTCAAGCTTATCTATTATAGCGGAGGGGCGCAGGTCAAACACCTTTTTAACCGCCTCGGCTATATTATCATCGGGGTATATGCCCGTGCCGAAGGTATCAACCATTACCGAAACCGGGTGCGCCACGCCTATGGCGTAAGCTAACTGCACCTCGCATTTTTTCGCAATGCCCGCGGCTACAATATTCTTTGCAACATACCTTGCGGCGTAGGCTGCGCTTCTGTCAACCTTTGTGGGGTCCTTGCCCGAAAACGCGCCGCCGCCGTGACGTGCAAAGCCGCCGTAGGTATCAACTATAATTTTTCTGCCGGTAAGCCCTGTGTCGCCCTGCGGTCCGCCCACAACAAAGCGGCCCGTGGGGTTAATATATATTTTTGTGTTTTCGTCAAGCAGCTCTGCCGGCACGGTGGGCTTTATCACCTTTTCGAGTATATCCGCCCTTAACTTTGATAAATCAATATCGGCGCTGTGCTGAGATGACACCACAACCGCCTCTATGCGCGCGGGTTGTCCGTCGTCATATTCAACCGTGACCTGGGTCTTACCGTCGGGGCGCAGGTAGCTGAGCTCACCGCTCTTGCGAACGTCGGTCAGCCGCTTTGCCATTTTGTGCGCTAAGGAAATAGGCAGCGGCATAAGCTCGGGCGTATCATCGCAGGCGTAGCCGAACATCATACCCTGGTCGCCCGCGCCGCGCAGGTTGTATTCGTCCTCCTCGCCGTCCTTGTATTCAAGTGAATTATCAACGCCCAGCGCTATATCGGGCGACTGCTTGTCTATCGCCGTCATAACCGCGCAGGTATTGCCGTCAAAGCCGGCGGATGGGCTGTCGTACCCTATTCTGCAAACCACGTCGCGCGCTATCTGCGGAATATCAACATAGCAGCTTGTGGTTATTTCTCCCATTACGGTCACGCTGCCGGTGGTGCAGAAGGTCTCGCAGGCAACGCGTGCGTCGGGGTCGTTCTTTAAAATTTCATCGAGTATCGCGTCGGATATACCGTCGCACACCTTATCGGGGTGTCCCTCTGTTACCGATTCGGATGTAAAAAGCATTTTCGCCATTTTAAATTCCTCTTTTTTCAAAAAATTAAAACCGCCTCGGACGAGACGGTATAAAAAGCCTCATCTTTCGGATAATCCGCCGGAATTGGCACCTTGATTTAAAAATCAGGTTGCCGGGCATCACAGGGCCGGTCCCCTCCGCCGCTCTTGATAAGGATAATATTCAGTTCTGTTTATATTGTATCATATAATATATGTTTGTCAACCGTTAATTTTTCCCGCTCGGCTGTTTTATAGGCGGTAGGCAAACGAGAATAATCCGAACCCGCCCAAAACGGCGTATTTTCGGCGTATTTTCATTTGTCGTCTTTATAAGGTGAAAGCCTTATCGCATCCTCCGCATAAAAATCCACACGAAAATCACGCTCGTTTTGGGTCGCAGATTTTTTGAGGAGCGGATTTTTTGCAGAGCGAGGCACAAAACGCAGTTAATCCTAACGGATTAACGAGTATTTTAACGCGGCAATGCGAGAAATCCACGCTCAAAAAACGGGTTCGGATTATTCTCGTTTGCCTAGGCGTTACGCCGGTATATTTTTTAAAGCGCTTTGAAAAATAGCTGTGCTCCGAAAATCCGCACTTAAAGGCTATTTCCGAAATATCGCAGCTGCCGCCGGAAAACAGTTCCTTCGCGCGGGCTATTCTCATTTTTTCGGTATATTCCGCGGGTGATACGCTCGCAACCTCCTTAAAAATATGCTGAAATCTGCCGACGCTCATATGCGCCCTTTCAGCCAGCACCTCCGCCCGCAAAACCGCGTGTTCGCATCGGAATGGGTAACAGGCGCGCACCTTATAAACGCAATAGAGCAGGAAAATATCACAATAGAAAACGCCGACGGCGTTACCGTAGATAATTTCAGGGCAATGTAAAGCGGAATTTTTTGTGTGAAAACCATAGGCTCCCTTCTTTTTGACGCATAGTCAAAACAGAAGGGAGCCATTTTTTCGTGCAAGACCTATACTCTTAATTTATCGGTTTACAGCATTTCAAGAAAACGCGCGATTTTATGCGCTAAAATCTCGTTGCCGGCGTCGTTCGGGTGCAGTCCGTCCGGAACATATTTCTGCTGAATTACCGGAATTTTCGGCTGCAAGCCGCTCTCTTTAAATAAATCAAGCACCGGCAGCGAGTAATACTCTGCAACCTCGCGTATTATATTTACATATTCCTTAAGCGTTCCTACAGGCGCGGGCTTATTATCGCCCGTGGGTATATCCTCGGTTATTCTGTGCAGGGGGGTCAGCACCACTATCGGCACACCGGGATATTTCTCGATAAGCGCGGTGTAAAGGCAGTGCAGCGCGCCGTAAAAGGTATATGGCGTGCGGTCACTCATTGTGCCTATCGGAGCGTCGCCGTGGCCGAAATCGTTAGTGCCGCCGAAAACCACCACTATATCCGCGTCATTATCCATTTCGGGCACGCGGGATATAAAATCCCTGTCCCATTTTTCCTCGGTCGGCGTTTTCTGCCTTGCTATGCGTGTGCCGCCTATGCCGTAATTCTGGCATATTGCGCCGTATTCGCGCTCAATTAACATTGTGAACATTTTATCGTGCGAGGAGGTTCCCGCACCCTCGGTTATACTGTCGCCGAGAAAGTTTATTTTTGTGCCTTTAAGCTCCATTAAATATTACCTCCGATAGTGTTATATGGTTATTATAGCATTTTTAAAATACAAGTCAACAATACATTTTAATATATTATTAACAATTTATTAACAATAGAAGCCGACAGATGTTCTATACTATATGTCAGTTAAAGTCAAACTCTCAAAAAAGGTGATAAATTTATGCGTACAAGACAGTTTAAATCAGAATCCAAAAAGCTTATGGATATGATGATAAATTCAATTTATACCCATAAGGAAATTTTCCTGCGCGAGCTTATTTCCAACGCGAGCGACGCGCTGGACAAGCTCTATTTCCGCTCGCTTACCGATAATTCGGTGGGTATAGCGCCCGATGATTTTGAAATACGCCTTGAAATAGACAAGGACGCCCGCACCCTTAAAATAATTGATAACGGCTGCGGAATGACCGAGGACGAGCTTGATAAGAACCTCGGTACAATTGCAAAATCAGGCTCGCTTGCCTTTAAGCAGGAAAACGAGAAAAAGGAAAACGTTGATATTATAGGTCAGTTCGGCGTAGGCTTTTATTCGGCGTTTATGGTGAGCGATAAGGTAACGGTTGAAAGCCGCGCCTTTGGCTCGAACGAGGCTTTTCGCTGGTCCTCATCGGGAGCGGACGGCTACACGGTTGAGCCCTGCGAAAAGGAAACGGTGGGCACCACTGTAACCCTGCACATAAAGGAAAACGAGGGTGACGATAATTACGATGAGTTCCTCGACCAATACAGAATAAGCGCGCTTGTAAAGAAGTATTCCGATTACATTCGCCACCCGATCCGTATGGAGTTTACAACCAAAGAACCTGTACCGAAAAAGGAAGGCGAGGAGGATAAGCCCACCGAATACAAGGACGTTACGGAAATACGCACCCTCAACAGTATGGTGCCGCTTTGGAAAAAGCAGAAAAGCGAAATAAAGCCCGAGGATTACAACAATTTCTATAAAGAAAAGTTCTACGATTATGATGACCCCGCCCGCGTTATCCACACAAAGACAGAGGGTCAGGCAACCTATTCCGCACTGCTGTTTATACCTAAGCACCCGCCGTTTGATTACTACACAAAGGAATATGAAAAGGGCTTGCAGCTTTATTCAAAGGGCGTGCTTATAATGGATAAGTGCGCAGAGCTTCTGCCCGATTATTTCAGCTTTGTAAAGGGGCTTGTTGACAGCGAGGATCTCTCGCTCAATATTTCGCGCGAAACCTTACAGCACGACGGGCAGCTAAAGCTTATTGCCAAGACCCTTGAAAAGAAGATAAAATCGGAGCTTGAAAAAATGCTCAAGGATGAGCGCGAGGCTTACGAGGAATTTTTTAAAGCGTTCGGCATACAGCTTAAATTCGGCATTTACAACGATTACGGCGCACATAAGGAAACCCTGCGCGACCTGCTAATTTTCCGCTCCTCAAACGAGAAGAAGTATGTTACCCTTAAAGAGTATGTAAGCAGAATGAAAGAGGGTCAGGACTCTATTTACTACGCCTGCGGCGAGACAGACGAAAAGATTGATATGCTTCCGCAGACCGACGCGGTAAAGGATAAGGGCTTTGAAATACTTTACCTTACCGAAAACGTTGACGAATTTGCCATTAAAATGCTGGCGGAATACGACGGTAAAAAGTTCGTAAATATTTGCGATAACGATTTGAATCTCGACAGCGAGGACGAAAAGAAAGCGCTTGAAGAGGAAAACACCGCCGCCAAGGATATGTTTGAGGCTATGAAAGAAAGTCTCGGCGACAAGATAAACGCCGTCCGCTTTACAAACAAGCTGAAAGATCACCCCGTATGCCTTACAAGCGAGGGCGGAATTTCGCTTGAAATGGAAAAGGTGCTAAACTCTATGCCGGGAGCGGAGCAGAATAAAGTAAAGGCGCAGCTTGTGCTTGAAATAAATGCAAACCACCCGATTGCCGAAAAGCTGAAAGCGCTTTATACCGAGGATAAGGATACCCTCGGTAAATACGCAAAGCTGCTTTACGGAGAGGCGTGCTTAATAGGCGGCAAGAGCGTGCCCGACCCCGCCGAGCACAGCGCACTTGTTTGCGAGCTTATGACAAAGTAATTCGGAATTCGTAATGCGGAATTCGGAATAATAAACAGAGAACCCCGGTAGTTATCGTTAAAATGACAACTATCGGGGTTAAATTTTAGGGTTTGCTGTTATAAATCGTTAATTCCGCATTAAATATTTACCCTTCCGCGCTGTTGCAAAGCGACTCCGGGCGCGAGCCTTTTATTACCTTAAGTCTGCGGCGGCGAACAAGGCAGGCTATTTTTCTTTCAAATGCTGCCAGCCTGTCCTCATGGAAAATTCCCCAAAGCACGGCGGCAAACATAGCTATTTCAAAAACTGTTCTTAAAAGCATTGATAAATTCATAATTTCTCCCTCCGAACAAATGTTCGATATTGATATTATAATCGCAAATTCGACATTTGTCAAGTCTTTTTTTATTCTTTTTCTTTATTATATAGACTTGTGTGTCCTATAAATCGGACTTTGCTCTGGGGGAGTCAAATTTTTTACCCCACCTCGTTTTTAAGCTCCTCGCCCGCAAAGAAAGCGCGCAGGTTTTCCATTGTAGTGCCCGCAATGCCGTCGAGCGCCTCGCGGGTCAAAAACGCCTGGTGCGAGGTGACAATAACATTCGGCATTGAAATAATGGTGGATAGGGTATCGTCGGGGATTATTTCCTCGGAGTAATCTTCAAAGAAAAGCTCGGTTTCCTCCTCGTAAACGTCCAGCCCCGCCGCGCCTATTTTGCCCGATTTCAGCCCCGCTATCAGGCTTTGGGTGTCTATCAGCTGTCCGCGCGAGGTGTTTATAATATACGCGCCGTTTTTCATTTGATTTATTGTGTTTTCGTTTATCAGGTGGTGGTTTTCCTTTGTAAGCGGGCAGTGCAGCGATATTATATCGCTTTTTTGCAGCAGCTCCTCAAGCGTGACGTATTCGCCCTTAAATTCGGGGCTTTCGTAGGGGTCGCAGCCCAAAATATTCATTCCGAAGCCGGTGCAAATATCCGCAAAGCACCTGCCTATTTTACCCGTGCCTATAATTCCCACGGTCTTGCCGTGCATATCAAAGCCGATAAGCCCCTCTAATGAGAAGTTATGGTCGCGGGTTCTTATATACGCCCTGTGCAGCTTGCGGTTTAAAATTAGCAGCAGCCCCGCCGCGTGCTCGGCTACGGCATAGGGCGAGTAGGCGGGCACTCTTACCACCTTTACGCGCCCCGCCGCCGCCTTTAAATCCACATTGTTATAGCCCGCGCACCTGAGCGCAATTACTCCCACGCCGTATTCCGCCAGTTTTTCAATAACCGTTCTGTCAAGCGTATCGTTTACAAAAACGCACACGCCGTCGCAGCATGCCGCCATACTCACGGTGTCGGCGTTCAGCTTGTTTTCAAAAAATCTGATGTTTATGTCCTCGTCCTCAAAACGTTTAAAACTTTCGCGGTCGTAGCTTTTCGCATCGAAGAATGCTACTGTTTTCATATTTTTACCTCCGTTTATGCCTTGATAATATTATCATAATATCATTAGTATTTTCCCTGAAATTCGGGGTATTCACTATTGTTAATTTTAATTTTTTTTAGTATAATAAGTGTAATACTATTGCGGAGAAGGGGAAAATTATGAAAAAATATCTTAACCGCCTTTTTATAGACGGACTTTCCGGAATGAGCTACGGGCTTTTTTCCACGCTTATTATAGGCACTATTATCTGCCAAATAGGTAAGCTTGTGGGCGGTAACGTTGTGGGTACATACCTGAACGCCATGGGCAGCGTTGCAAAAACGCTCACGGGCGCGGGCATAGGCGTGGGCGTTGCCTGCAAATTAAAATCTTCACCGCTGGTTGCGGTAGCCGCGGGGGTTACGGGTATGATAGGCGCTTTCCCCAACCTTGCAAACGAGGCGTTTAAAATAGGCGCGCCCGGCGAGCCGCTCGGCGCTTTTATAGCCGCCTACATAGCTATTGAAATAGGCGCGCTGGTTTCGGGCAAAACAAAGGTGGATATAATTGTAACGCCTGTCTGCTGCATTTTGGCAGGTGCGGCTGCGGGCTATTTTGTAGGACCGTACATTTCCACGGCTATGAAGTGGCTCGGCGAGCTTGTTAATATAAATGTTGAAAACAGCCCGATTTTGGGCGGAATCGCGATTTCGGCGCTTATGGGCGTTATTTTAACCCTGCCCATTTCCTCGGCGGCAATAGGCATTTCAATGGGAATAACCGGGCTTGCCGCAGGCGCCGCTACAATAGGTTGCTGCTGCAATATGGTAGGCTTTGCGGTTATAAGCTACCGCGAAAATAAGCTCGGCGGGCTTATAGCCCAGGGGCTAGGCACCTCTATGCTGCAGGTTCCGAACCTTGTGCGCAAGCCTATACTTTGGCTGCCGCCCGTGCTTTCAAGCGCTATACTCGGTCCGATTTCCTCGGCGGTGCTTAAAATGGTAAGCAACCCCGTAGGCTCGGGTATGGGCTCCTCGGGGCTTGTGGGGCAGTTTATGGCGTATGACAGTATGACCGCGGCGGGCTTTTCACCCGCGGTTACAATAATTGAAATAATAGTTATGCACTTTATTCTCCCTGCCGCCGTGACCCTTGCCATTGCCGAGGGCATGCGCAAATTGGGGCTTATAAAGCAGGGCGATTTAAAGCTGGAGCCTACAAATGCGTAAAAAAGAAATAACCGAAAGGGCGGTAGCGGGTCTTGAAAGGCTCTACCCCGACGCCGTGTGCTCCCTTACCTATACCGACGCGTATCAGCTGCTTATTGCAACGCGGCTTTCGGCGCAATGCACCGATAAGCGGGTGAATATGGTAACTCCCGCGCTTTTTGCCGAGTTCCCCACGCCCGAGACACTCGCCGCCGCCGATATAAAGCGGGTGGAGGAGCTTATTAAAACCTGCGGGCTTTACAAAACAAAGGCAAAGGACCTTTGCGGCATAGGCAAAATGCTGACAGAGCAGTACGGCGGTAAAGTACCCGATACTATTGAAGAACTGACCCGCCTGCCCGGAATAGGCAGAAAAACGGCAAACCTTGTGTGCGGAGATATTTTCGGCAAGCCCGCCGTGGTTACCGATACGCATTTTATAAGGCTCTGCAACCGCTTGGGGCTGGTTAATACGACCGTGCCGCTGAAGGTTGAAACCGAAATGCGAAAGCTGCTGCCGCCCGAAAAATCCAACGCGTTTTGTCACCGCGCGGTGCTTTTCGGCAGGGATATATGCACCGCCCGTAAAGCGCACTGCGAAATTTGTCCGCTTGAAAGTTTTTGTCCTGAAAAGGGAGTGAAATAGCTTGCAAAAGCGAGTTGTTGCAATAAGCGATATTTCCTGTCTCGGGAAATGCTCGCTCACGGTCGCGCTGCCCATAATTTCGGCAGCGGGAATTGAAACCGCCGTTATTCCCACGGCGGTGCTTTCAACCCACACGGGCGGTTTTAAAAATTATACATTTAAGGATATGTCGACCGATATGGTAGCCATAGCCCGCCGCTGGAAAGAGGAGGGCATAACCGCCGACGCGGTTTATACAGGCTATTTGTGCTCAAAGCAGCAGATTTATTTGGCGCTGGAGTCCGCCCGCCTTATAAGCCGCCCCGATACAAAGCTTATAGCCGACCCCGTTATGGCGGATAACGGCAGGCTTTACCGCGGCTTTGAGCCTGATTTTCCCGATTATATGCTGAAATTATGCGCCGCGGCGGATATTATAACCCCTAATATTACCGAAGCCTGCCTTATGCTGGGGTGCGAATATAAGGAGCCGCCGTATGATGAAGATTATATAAAGGCGCTGCTAGGCGGACTTTATTTGAAGACCCACGCCGATATTGTGCTTACGGGCGTCAGCTTTGACGAAAGAAAAATCGGCGCCGCCGTTTTTGACGGCGAAACCGCCTCATATGTATTTGCCGAGCGCGTTCCCGTGGCTTACCACGGCACGGGGGATATTTTTACAAGCACGCTTACCGCCGCATATCTTCGCGACCGAAGCTTAAAATCCGCCGCGCAGATAGCGGCTAATTTCACCGCGCGCTGCATAAAAAAGGCGCTTACCGATAACCGCGAAGAGCGCTTCGGGGTGGACTTTGAAACGCAGATACCATATCTTATTAAATACTTGGAGCTGTGATATGCGCGAAGAACTTTTAAGAACCGCCTCGCTTATAGGCGAAAAAGGAATAGATAAGCTTTCACACTCCGCCGCCGCTGTTTTCGGGCTTGGGGGCGTGGGGTCGTATGCCGCCGAGGCGCTTGTGCGCTCAGGGCTCGGCACGGTTTATATTTACGATAACGATACGGTTGCAAAAAGCAACATAAACCGCCAGCTTATAGCGCTTAATTCCACAGTGGGTAAAAACAAGACCGATATAGCCGCCGCAAGGTACAGGGATATTAACCCCGAGTGCAATATAATTCCCGTTTGCGAATTTATAACGCCCGAAAGCGAAATACCATTTGAAAAATTCGACGTTATGATAGACGCGGTGGATAACGTGACCGCAAAACTTTTTTTGGCAGAGCAGGCGTATAAAAGAAAAATCCCCCTGATAAGCGTTATGGGAACGGGCAATAAAACCGACCCCACGCGCATCAGGGTGACAGATATATCAAAAACAAGCGTTTGCCCCTTAGCGCGGGTTATGCGCTATGAGCTTAAAAAACGCGGCGTTTCGGGGGTTACCGCCGTTTGGAGCGACGAGCCGCCCATAAAGCCGCAGAATTGCGGCGAATACCGCAGCACTGGCAGGGTAAGCCCCGCCAGTATGGCGCCCGTGCCCGGCGCTGCGGGGCTTACCGCCGCCGCCGAAGCAATTAAAAAGCTGATTAACGGTATATAGCACAATCCCCTCCCTTTAAGGCAAGGGAGGCTGAATTTCTGCATGATTTTATGCCGCATATAATATTGACAGATGAAAAGGAGCTGAACCGCAAGCGGTCCAGTTCTTTTTTGTTTCGTGGAAACTATGCCGTCGGTGTGTTATTAAAAAGACCTTTCGCCATATTTGTCACTCCCTGCCAAATAGGAAATCCAGTGATACGTTCAGTATTTTTGAAATTGCGTCTATTTCGATATCGGTTACGGCACGCTTTCCGTTTTCAATTCTTGAAATTGAACCACAGCAGGTATATACCGCCTCTAATTCCAGCTTTTCCGAAAGCTGTTTTTGACTCATTCCGGCATTTTCTCTTGCAATTTTTATCCGTGCACCGATTATATTGACATTCTCCGTATCAATTATTCTTTTCATCTGATTTCCTGTTCGAGCGTTTTAAAAAGCTCATCATCGAAAAACTCCGTTATCGTCATATCAAGTCCGTCGCAAAGCTTTTTCAGCGTAATTACCGATAAATCCTTACGGCTTGCGTCCATAAGGCTGTAAACAGTTGACGGCGTTACGCCCGAAACCGTTGCAAGCTCATTGTATTTCATATTGATAAACTCTTCGTAACCATAAAATAACCTCAGTTTATTTTAATCTCGTCACTGTCGCCGCAAAGCCAGTCCATTGTAACACCCAATGCTTTTGCAAGTATTCTGAGTTCGGCATCGCACACATGGCGCTGATTTTTCTCTATACGCGAAATAATAAGCGGCGTCATATCCATACCCATAAATTGTATCTTGCGTGCTAAGTCATCCTGCGTCATAGGCGGCTTTTGCAATGCTCTGCCCAGCCTGACACGCTCTGCGCAAATATTCCCTTTTATAAGAAAAAGACTTTTCGCCATATTTTACACCCTCAAGCATCTCAATTGGATATTTATTATCCAACGTTGATTTTAAAGTATCTGCGTGTTATAATGTTGACAGAGTAGATATAAAATATCCACTTAATATATTTTTAAAAAATATTGAGGGGAAATAAATATGACCGTAACATTTTTCGGGCACAGGCGCACGCCCGACAGTGTAAAACCTTTACTTAAAGAAACCCTGCGGGAGCTTATTGAAAAGGACAGAGCGGATATGTTTTACGTCGGCAATGAGGGCAGCTTTGATTGGATGGTATACGATACCTTGAAGGAGCTAAAGACCGAATATCCTTTTATAAGCTATAAGGTTGTTTTGGCATATTTAGAAAAGCGTAAAAAGGATATAAAAAATTTCAGCCCCTCGGAAACAATTTTTCCCGAGGAGCTGATAAAAACTCCGCTGCGCTTTGCAATAGTAAAACGCAATAATATAATGCTGCGGTATGCCGATACGGTAGTCACCTATGTGGAGGGCCCCGGCGGCGCGGCAGATTTTAAAAGACTTGCCGAGGATAGGGGCAAAAGGGTAATAAACCTATATAAGAGAAAAAGCGTTTTTCCGGTTTAGACTTTAATTATCATACATTCGCGGTTTCTTTTGTTTCGCCCGACTCGTGAATATCGTCTATTGTAACCTTGCTTTCGTGCGGTATGGGCTTCCAGGTAACCTTTTTAAACAGCGCCACATACTGGGTGTACCGCCCGATTATATCAAAGGTGGGCCAGGTGAAAATATAAAGCAGCATTTTTGAAAAGGGTATTTTTTTAATGCGCTTATGCTCCACAATAAAAATGTAAATTGCAGCAGCCGTGTTTTCAAGGTATTTGCCGAGCCTGTATAAAATTCTAAGCCACACCGCCAGCAGCATACCCACCGCCATTGCCTGAAGACCCGAAGAAACGGTTATTTCAATAGGGAATAAAAAGCGCAAAAACCGCCCGAGGTAGGTGCCGCGGGTAAATACCGCCGCGCCGCCTATGCCGTAAGCATAGCAGTAAAAGCCGTAGGCTATTACCGAGACCAAAAGCCAGCGCACAATGTTTATAACCGAAAATGGCGTTAGCTGCATAAGCGTATCGTAAGAGGCAAAGCGGTGCCTTACCGATTCCAAAAAGCCCTTACAAATATCCTTAAAGCCTTTTTTCTTCTTTTCTTTTTTATCATCCTGCCAGCGCGTTTTTAAAAAATGCTTACCGCAAAACACGTTTAAAAGCAGGTAAGGCCCTGTTTCGGCAAAGGCAAGCAAATGCCCCTTTGACCAGCGCAGCCGCTGCCGCAGCGCTATTTTAAGGCTTGTGGGTTGCTCGTCGTAAAATTCAGCGGCGTCGTTATAGGTTATGGCGTAGCCCTGCGCCACCGCATCGGCGGTAAGGGCGCGGTCTTCTGTTAAAGAGGTATACTTCCAGCCGTCGCGCACTATTTCATTTGAAAAAAGAAAGCCCGTTCCCTGTATGTTTGTTGCAAGCCTTAAAACAGACCGCGCGCGGTGGTTCGCCCTTATAGAGCGCAGCCAGTGCAGCGCGTATGTAGAGGCTATCCAACATTCGTCAAAATTCTTTGTGTTGCGGTAAGAGGTAATTATCTTCTCGCCCGCGTCAAACGCGTCGTTCATACGCGATATATAATCCGATTTTAAAAGATTATCCGCGTCGAAAACAAAATATCCCTCAAAGCTTTGTCTGCCGTAATCCTCCCCTATTCTTTCAAACAGAAATTGCAGCGCAAAGCCCTTCGTTTTATGCTCGTCATCAAAGCGCTCGTAGCAAATTGCGCCGTGCTCGCGCGCCACAGCCGCGGTTTTATCGGTGCAGTTATCCGCCACCACAAAAACCGTTACAAGCTCGTGCGGGTAGTCCTGCTTTTTTATACTGTCAAGCAGGTTGCCTATTACCTTTTCCTCGTTTCGCGCGGCTATTACCACGGCGTATTTATGCTGCTTCTTCGCCGGCGCAAATTTCCGCGTGAAAAAAAGCCCGATTATTTTATAGGCTACTCTGTAAAGCACCATAGCCGAAAGTACCGCGCCTATTGCGGCATACACCGCTTTAAGGGACGGATACCAGCTGCCGATAGTCTGCGCGGCGTTTACCGCACAGCTTAAATTAAAAATCATTTTTTGTCACCGTATTTTTCGTTATAGCAATTTATGCAGCGTGTAATTATTTCAACAGCCCTTTCCCTGTCGCCTATTTCGTCCACGGCGGTCTGCTTGCCCTCTAACTGCTTGTAAACCGAGAAAAAGTGCCGCATTTCGTCAAACAAATGGCTCGGCAGATCATGCACGCTGCGGTAGTCATTATAGGTCGGGTCCTTAAAAGGAATTGCTATAATTTTTTCGTCGTTTTTGCCGCCGTCCAGCATTGTAAGCACACCTATCGGGTAGCACTCAACCAGCACCAGCGGGTCGATAGGCTCGTTGCAGAGCACCAAAACGTCCAGCGGGTCGCCGTCGTCCGCCAAGGTGCGCGGAATAAAGCCGTAGTTTGCGGGGTACTGCATTGAAGTATACAAAATTCTGTCAAGAATTATGCAGCCCGTTTCCTTATCCAGCTCGTATTTCTTCTTATCGCCCCTTGTAATTTCTATTACCGCCAGAAAGTCCTCGGGTTTTATGCGGCTTTCGGATACATCATGCCATATATTCATACTTTTTCCTCGTTTCGGTAAATTTTTTAATTGTCGGAAGTTATCAGCGCCTCATATTCGGCGTTTAATTTTTCCCATTCGTTCATAGCGGTATCAAGCTCGGTTTCCGCCTCGTCAAGCTCTTCTTTAATTTCGGAAAGCTTTAAATAATCCGATGCGTTTTCCTCCATACCCAGCTCGCACCTCAAGCCGTCGGTTTTTTCTTCAAGCAGCGCCACCCTTTCCTCGGCTTTCGCTATTGCGCGCTCAAGCCGCGAGCGCTCTTTAAGGGGCGTTGTAAAGCTTTTTTTAGGCTTTTCCTTTACTTCAACCTGTTTTTCGGGTACTGCTGTCGGCGCTTTTTTGCTGTTTAAATATTGCTCGTAGCCGTAGGGGTAGTATTTAACGCCGTCAGACTCAAAGGATATAAGGCTGCTTGCAATTTTCTTTATAAAATAGCGGTCGTGCGAGACAAAAAGCACCGTTCCCGAAAAATTCAGCAGCATATCCTCAAGCGTTTCCTTGCCCACTATATCCATATGGTTTGTGGGCTCGTCGAGTATTAAGAAATTCGGTCTGCGCTTAAACATTTTGCAAAGCGCAAGCCGCACCCGCTCGCCGCCCGAGAGCATATCAACGGTTTTAAACACCGTCTCTCCGCTGAAAAGAAATGCACCCAGCGCGCTGCGCGCCTCAAAATCGGTAATTCCGGGAAACGCGCCCATAAAATCATCCAAAACGGTTTTGCTGCTTGAATAAAGCGCGGTTTGCTGGTCGAAATAGCCTATATTCACTCTGGGTCCGAATTTATAAACGCCGCCGATCGCGGGGGTCTTACCCACAAGGGTTTTAATAAAGGTGGATTTTCCAAGCCCGTTGCCGCCTATAATTCCTATTCGGTCGCCGCGCTTTGCTTCAAGGCTTACTTCCGATAAAACCTCGGTATAGCCTATTTTAAGTTTTTCTACCGAAAGCACGTCTTTCACGCCGGGGTCTGCCGGCTCAAAATCGGCGCGGAATGTGCGCAGGTCGTAAGCCTCGGGCGCGTCGATAGGCTTCATCCGTTCAATCTGCTTTAGCTTTGATTGCGCCATTGCCGCCTTTGTGGGCTTGTAGCGGAATTTTTCCACAAGCTCCGTAAGCCGCTTTATTTCCTTTTTCTGCGCCTCGTATTCCCGCGCCTGCCGCTCGCGCAGCTCCTTTTTAGCCACGGTAAACTGCGTGTAATTGCCCGCGTAACGGTAGGTCTTGCCGTGCTCAATTTCATAAACGGTATTCACCGTGTTATCTAAAAACATTCGGTCGTGCGATACCACCACAAACGCCTTTTTATAGCCTGAAAGGTATTCTTCAAGCCACTCAACCGCCGAAATATCAAGGTGGTTCGTCGGCTCGTCAAGCAGCAGAATATCAGGCTTTGAAAGCAAAAGCTTTAAAAAGGCTATGCGGGTGCGCTGCCCGCCCGAAAATTCAGAAAGCGGGCGGCTTTTCTGCTCCTCGGTAAAGCCGAATTGCTTTAGCGCCGCCTCGTATTCCTTTTCAAAATAAAAGCCTCCGCACAAAGTAAAGCTGTCAAGCAGGGTTGTATATTCCCGTATGTTTTCATCGGTCTGCTCGTTTTCCATTTTTTTCTGCGCCGCGGCAAGTCTTTTCTTCATTTCCAGAATATCGGTATAAGCAGAGCGTATCTCGTCTTTCAGCGTTCTTTCCTCATCGTCAAAAACCATCTGGTCCAAAACGCCTATGCGCGGCTTGCCCGATACTGCAAAAAAGCTGTCCTCGTCGCTGTCCCGTTTAGTAAGGGAGTATTCGCCCGAAATAAGTTTTAAAAGGGTTGTTTTTCCGCAGCCGTTCCGCCCGACTACGGCTATGCGGCTTGCATCGTTTATCTCTATATTAACGGAGGAAAGTATCGGCTGACCCGAAAGCTCAACCACCCCGTTCTGAATTTTAAGCTGCATAAAAAAATACCCCCCGTCATACGACAAGGAGTATTGTACCACTTTTTTTAAGTTTTTGCAACAGGTGGAAACTATTAGTATATTATCAAAATGTAAATTTATTATCCTGCTGTGCAGGCTCTACATTTTGTTTTTCCGCTGACAGGTGCGGCGGAAAAACACCTTGTAAGCGAAAAATAGCTTTTTGAGCTATTTTTCAAGAGCACTGGGGTGGTATTGGCGGGGATAGAGTGCAGTCAAAAATCTCTGATTTTTGCGAACGGCATTCCCGTCCAAAAGCGTGCCGAGAAAATCGGCACGCGCAATTATTTAGCATAATCCACTGCGCGGCTTTCCCTTATAACGTTTACCTTTATCTGCCCCGGATATTCCAGCTCGTTTTCAATACGCGCCGAAATATCGTGTGCCATAAGCACCATTTCATCATCGGTTACAGCCTCGGGCTTAACGATAATACGTATTTCGCGCCCCGCCTGAATAGCATAAGAGCTCTCAACGCCGTTAAAGGAATTGGCGATTTCCTCCAACTTTTCAAGGCGTTTAATGTAGTTCTCTATGTTTTCGCGTCTCGCGCCCGGTCTTGCTGCCGAAATAGCGTCCGCCGCCTGAACTATGCAGGCAATAACGGTCTTCGCCTCAACGTCGCCGTGGTGCGCCTGAATTGCGTGAATAACCTCTTCGCTCTCGCGGTATTTTTTAGCCGCCTCAACACCGAGCTGAATGTGTGTGCCCTCCTGCTCGTGGTCAAGCGCCTTGCCTATATCGTGCAGAAGACCCGCGCGCTTTGCAAGGGTAACGTCCGCCCCCAGCTCAGATGCCAAAAGCCCCGAAAGGTGGCAAACCTCAAGCGAATGGTTAAGTACATTCTGCCCGTAGCTTGTGCGGTATTTCAGCTTACCTAACAGCCTTACAAGTTCGGGGTGCAGGTTATGGATGCCCGCGTCTATCATGGCGCGCTCGCCCTCCTGCTTTATGGTCGCCTCAACCTCGGCGGTCGCCTTGGCTACGGCGTCCTCAATTCTGCCGGGATGAATACGTCCGTCAAGAATTAGCTTTTCAAGGGTCACACGCGCTATTTCGCGTCGAATCGGGTCAAAGCTTGAAAGGGTTATGGCCTCGGGTGTATCGTCAATTATAAGGTCAACGCCCGTAGCCGCTTCAAGCGCGCGTATATTGCGCCCCTCGCGGCCTATAATTCTGCCCTTAATTTCATCATTCGGCAGGGATACCACCGAAACGGTCATTTCAGAGGAATGGTCAGCCGCGCAGCGCTGAATTGCGTGACCTATAACGTTTTTGGCAATTCTGTCCGCGTCGTCTTTAAGTCTCTGCTCATAATCGAGAATTTTAACCGCTTTTTCGTGGTTAAGCTCGCCGTCAAGCAGCTCTAAAAGGTGCGCCTTCGCCTGCTCCTTGTTAAAGCCGGAAATTTTTTCGAGAATTTCCATCTGGCTCTGCTTTATCTTGTCGCACTCGGCTAACCTTGCGTCAATTTCCTTGGCGCGCGCGCTCAGCTTTTCCTCCTTTGCCTCAATATTATCGGTTTTTCTGTCAAGTGTTTCTTCCTTTTGCTGGAGCCTGTGCTCCTGACGCTGAACCTCGCTTCTGCGCTCGCGGATATCCTTTTCCGCCTCCTGGCGCATTTGGTGAATTTCGTCCTTCGCCTCAACAAGAGCTTCTTTTTTTCTTGATTCGGCGGTTTTCATAGCGTCGCTTAAAATACGTTTAGCCTCGTCCTCAGCGGAGCCGATGGCGTTTTCAGCCGCTTTTCTGCGATAAGCGGAGCCTGCAAAAAAGCCTATAACGGCAAGCAGTACCGCAACCGCCGCAAAAACGACATATAAAATCGGTTGCATTCTTTTTATTAACCTCCTATATAATAAACACGGTTTTTCTTTCACGCGCCCGTATGCCGGATTTTTTTGAAATTCGCACCCGGCGCAATAAAACGAAAGCAACGGGAGCCGTGCTGTTTTCTCCCGTGATAAAATCAACCAATGCGCCGCGGTTCGCCAAAAGCCCCGGCACATTTAAGCTGCACTGTTGCGGTGTTTTATACGCCGCAACCGAATTTACTATCTTAATAATTTTACCACTGCGGCGCCGATATGTCAAGAATTACATACAGCTATATAGGATTTTTTCAGAATAAATTTATGTATTCTCCAATAACCTAATATTGGGGGATATAAAATTGAAAGCCTTTTTTGAATTCAGTGAAAGCCTTATATCGGGCATGCTGCCCTTTGTGTTTCTTATAATTTGCGGCGTTTACTTTACACTTAAATGCCGCTTTTTCCAGTTTCGTTTTTTGCCCTCTTCATTAAAATATGCGTTCGGCGGTATGAAAAAAAGTGACGGTAAAATCGGAGTAAGCCCCTTTCAGGCAGCCTGCACCGCACTTTCCGCCACGGTGGGAACAGGCAATATAGCCGGCGTTGCCGGCGCGGTTGCAATAGGCGGCGCGGGCGCGGTTTTTTGGATGTGGATAAGCGCCTTCGCCGGAATGATAGTGAAGGTAGCGGAGATTATTTTATCGCTTGAATACCGCGAAAAATCGGGCGGTGAATACACAGGCGGACCTATGTATTACATAAAAAACGGGCTGCCAAAAATACTGGCGCCGTTAAGCCTTTTATATGCCGCGGCAGCGGTGCCCGCAGTTTTTTGCAGCGGAAACCTCACCCAAACGGGCACCGCGGTGCAGTCCTTCGGGCAAAGCGCCTTAATTAAGCTTGTCGGCGGAATTTTTTTTGCCGTAATCACGGCGCTGGTGCTGTCGGGCGGGGCAGGGCGAATAGGAAGCTTTACAGGTAAAATAGTGCCGTTTATGGCATTGCTTTACCTGCTTATGACCTTAGGAATTATCGGGGTCAATTTCAGCCGCCTGCCCGCCGCCTTTTCAATGATTATTAAAGGCGCGTTTAAGCCCTCCGCCGTAACCGGCGGTGCGGTGGGCAGCCTTTCCGCCGCGGTGCTCACAGGCGCGTCGCGCGGTGTTTTTTCAAACGAGGCTGGGCTCGGCACCTCGGCTATGGCTCATTCCTCCTCGGCTTATACCGACGGCGCGCGTCAGGGGCTTTTCGGGATTTTCGAGGTGTTTGTTGATACAATCGTTATATGCACCCTCACTGCACTATCCATGCTTTGCTCGGGTGTGGGCATAGAATACGGCAAGGGTGCTTCAACAGAGCTCATTTGCTCCGCCTTTTCCACCCTTTACGGTAAGTATTCCGTTGTTTTGCTGACGGTTATGATGTGCCTTTTCGGGCTTTCAAGCGTTATAGGCTGGGGGTATTACGGAATAGTATCCTGCGAATTTCTTTTCGGTAAGGCAGGCAGGCGGCTGTTTATTATAATCTACCCGCTGCTTTGTGTTCCCGGCGCGCTTATGAATATTGACGCCGCCTGGCGGCTTTCCGCCTTTTTCAACGGCATACTGCTCTGCGTAAATACATCGGCGGTAATGCTGCTTTCGGAAAAAGCAATATTTAAAATGAAAAGCATTAAATAACTTCCGCTAAAGACAACCCGAAAAATTGCATAATATTGGCACGCCTCTGAAATGTGCCTGTCCTGAATCTCTAAAACGCCGTTTTCATTTCTTATTACATGGTCGCAAAAAAACGTACCGTTAAAGAATTGCCGCTCCGCCGTTTTTCTCACCTCTCCCGCGCGCTTTAAGCATGCGGCATCGCCGTAAATTTTATACACCGCCTCAAAGCAGCTGTAATTATTTCAATTCATATGCAGCGGTCTGATTTCATTATACATCATATAAACCTTATCAAGCTGTTTATCAATATGGTAGTGTCCGCAGTACCATATTTCGTAATCCAAGCTCCTTTCAAGTCTGCCGAGCCATTCCTCAGTTGAACGGTCAATATCGGGCTTGAATAATTTTTTGGATTTTGCTTTTTTAGGCTTTCGCTTTATTTCGGCATTTTGCTTTGTAGACATAAACATTTCAGTAGGAAGATAATCTATCGGGCAGGTATGCGTCATCATACCGTATATACTGTTGTTTTCCGCCGCAAGTCTTTCCTCCACACCTACCTTTATCTCACCCCTCGGCAAAATCATCGCTTGAAAGCGCGTGGCTTCCGCAGCCGCATAAAGCCGCAATAAGAAAAAATCCAATAATGACGATAAGAACTTTTTTCAAAATATCACACCCGTTTTTAAATCATTCGTGCGTTGTAAAATGAAGTTGAAATAAAAAAATAGGTCCATAGTGACGAACCTGTGGTAGAATTAGTTTGCTATAACAATCAAACAAAAGATTTTATAACGCAAAAAACATTTTCTTATTATTCAAACGGAGCTGAAACCACTTATACGGAAGAGGCGTTAATTGACGGTTCTCTGCAAAAAACATCGGAATTCACTTTGCCGTCGAATAACAATTATTACGCCGCAAGCCCCGAGCTGTCAAAATACCTTTCCGATGAATCCGTATGGAATTTAAACGGCGGTGAATGGAAAAACTATCTGATTCCGCCTTCTGAAATTACAGATAAATAGATATAGTATTTGTGACAAATAAAAATCCGAGATTAAATCATTTTGATAAATCTCGGATTTTTAATTTTTATAAATACCTTATGTCAAATTGCGGAATAAACCACAAAAGCTCCGTAATCACTATTGGCAGGATAGGTGATAGAACTACCGTCAGATTTAATTTGCCCCCAGGTTCTGTTACTTTTTGTGGGTTCGACCGTAGGATCACGCATATAATCAGCTCGATTCATCACATATGGAGTATCGCTTATGCCTATTGCAGCCGTGCCGCTGTTTGCAGCCGCACGAGCCTCTTCCATTGTGCAGGGCTTCCAGCCCATATAGTTATTGGTCTTAACGGTTTCAAAAACCTCTTTCATATCCCCGCCGGGCAGCGCGTCATTTCTTCTTTTCCCGCTCCATACAATACCGCCTGCAATTCCGTCATATTTATAATTAGCCGCCTTAACGCTTGAGCCGTGCTCGCTTTCAAGAGTATACGTAATAATCCGTTTATATCCCATAGCCTTACCGACGCGAACACAAGCACCGTAAAGGTTAATCATTATTTAGATTTTAACATATCGGGTCATTCGGGATTGCCCGATTTTCTTGATTTGTCCGTTTCTAACCATTTTGCTCAATACTGCTTCAACAGTTGTAGGGCTGACATCCGGCAGGACACTGCATATATCTGCCTTGGAAATCGGTACTAAACTATTGAGAACGGTTGCTTCAATTCGTGCGGTCTTTGTAATCTTCTTGCCATGAATAACAGCAAAGCGTTTGTCCAATTCCTTATAGCACATATAGAGTGTTGAAAGAAAGTTCTCGATAAAAGGAATATAAGAGTTCCGGTTTTCGTGCCAACCGATGGAGGATTCTCTCAGCGCTTCGTAATAATACACCTTATAGTTGTTGATCTGTTCCTCAAAGGAAACATATTTTCCTGCATCATAGCCGTTTTTATAAAGCAAGAGCAAGGACAATAGGCGTGACATTCTGCCGTTACCGTCTCGGAAAGGGTGAATGCACAGGAAATCAAGCACAACACAGGGAATCAGCAATAACTGATTGATATTTGCATTATTCCGAGCCTCCATATAAGCCAACTCCAACTGTTCCATTGCCTCTTTTACCTCAGAGGCCGGTGTAGGCTTAAATCGAACTTTTCTGTTTCCGTCCTTGTCTTCCTCAATAATATAATTATCGCCCGTCTTATACTGACCGCCGTACTCGTAACCTGCAATCTGCATCATCATTTCGTGAAGTCTTAAAATATCGCTTTGACGCAGATCTAAGGTGTCATGATGAATATGAATCGCATTCAGGGCGTCTCTATAACCTGCAATTTCTCCCTCCGTATGGTTTAATGGGGCGCTATCCTGGTTTACAATGGCAACAATACGCTCATCACTGGTAACGATACCCTCAATGGCATTGGAACTTTTAACCGATTGCACCTTCGCTACTGCTTCCAGTTCAGTAAAGACCTTTGCATATTCTTCTTTTCTTACACCTGCCATTGTCTTTAATGAAGCAATACCGGATGTAAGGTTAATAAGATTTGCCGGCAATAAGCCGTTATTTAAAAAAGAATAATCAAACTTTCTCATATTAGTTCCTCCGTTTCTGCACATTATTATAGCATAGTATGTGCAGAAGCTCAAGAGTTAATGCACAATCAATCTTTAATTATGTGCAGAAACATTTTTACTTGCCAATGGTTATTCACCTTAAACAACTGAAGTTTGATCAGAATGTTTTCTCAGTTATTTAACCTTTCACCGAGGTAGCATTACCATCTTGACAGTATTCTGCCGTAAATCAGCTTTTTATCATACCAAACCTCGCTAAAGGGTATAAGGATTTTTATGGTATTATCTATCACCGTAAGGCAATGCGTATTTTTATCCCCGGACAGCTTTACCGAGTCCACCCCTACGGTTTTGCCCGTCAGCAATGATTCGGAACGGCACGAGGCATATATGCTTTCCCATGTCAGTCTTTTGTCGGCGGATATTTTACCGTCCAGTCTTGTTAAATTCAGCTTTCCGAATTCTTCTATGTTCATAAATTTTAATCTCCTCCCTTATAAAAACGGTAACCAGTTTTTTCTTTTATGCAAATAAATGTATCGCAGGGTATGCGCAGATATACGAAATCACCTGAACTACTTTATTCGGTTTTCAAGGTCCGCAAATCCTTTCGGATTTCGCCGGGGAGTATAGCACACAAAAGTTATTTTGTCAAATTTGACTTTTTATACTGCCTCTGACTTCCGATTCAACGCGGGATTTATATGTGCTTAAAAGAAGTGAAAAAATATCTGCCTTAATATCCCCTGTTTCTTCCTCGGAAAATGATACCGTGAGATTTTGGTTGCCGAGCAATCTTTTTAAAATACCGTTATTTGCCGCATTCATTATAATTACACTCCTGTTTTTCAACACTCTGTTTAACTGACGGAGTATTTAGCCCCTCCGCAGGGACATACTGCAACGGGCTGACTTCTGCCCGCTTGCCGTCCAAGCCCACGGCAAGTGTCTTTTAAAAGGATCATCGCGGACAAAGGCTGTCATACCTTTGTTTTTTGCGTTTAAGCAAACGTCGCTCCCCTGCTGTTTTACAGTATGCTTTCTATAATGCCCATAGGCATATTTTTCAAGGTTCATAAGACGCTTTTCTTGCGCCCTCTATATACATAGTCTTAATATATTCCGAAAACCCTCCCCCCTTAAGTAAAAAACGACAGCAATTATTAAAAAATAATCACTGTCGTTTTCATATATCCTGTTAGCGAAAAATCATTTAGGAATATGCAATTTGGCATACGCTCCCACCATCACTTTTTCAATGACGCCGGATTTTATCATATCATCTACCGTAAATGACAATTTAGTAGTAATCCCCTTATAACCCATTGCTTTAGACAATTCGTTTAATGACATTTTCCCATCACCTAAAGCGTTTATTATTCTTTGACGGTACTCCAATTTTTTTGGACTGATTATCATATTCGGTAAAAAGTACGGGTGAATCGAAAGCTTAACCGTAAGATAATTTCTGCCCTCGTCCATTTCAAACTCCGGATACGGTGAACCGTTATCGCGAAGTGCATTAAGCACAGTCGGATAACCGGTATTTCGCCCCTCAATCAGATGAAGTTCCTTTAAAAAATCACCGATTCGTCTGTTTCGGTATATAGGCGAAGTTATGTCATATTCCGAAATTCTTTTATCCGAAATACTTCTGTCGAATCCGGGGAAACTTGTTATTGAAATATTCTGCGGGGTTATTCTCACGGTAATCGGCTCATTTATTTGATAGGAACGATGATAAACAGCATTAGAAAGTAATTCTTCAACTGCCGCATATGGGTAATTATATATTTTTATTGATTCGGCTTTATCGGATTCTTTAATTATAGCTTCTTTCAATATATAGTTTTTAATATATGCCAGGGCATCCTTTAGCTGTCTTTGAATCGGTCCGGTGAATACCTTTTCCACCATATTGGTGCCTGTAGGATCCGGAATATCCACAACCTCAATCCGCGCATAACGGAAATACCGTTCAGGTTGCTCAGAAAACATAAGTATTCCTACATTCAGCGGTTTAATATTTTCAACCGGTCCGGATAGCAACTGCATATCCTTTGCAATTTTCAATGCATCTTCTTTAAGAGATATTTCATACAAGCTGCTTCCTATTGCCTTTAGATGCTGGCGCATAAGTCCGATATCCAAATCTGAAACATCTGCCGCAAGGTTAGCACGGTCATCAAACGGAATATCCGACGAAACATAAAACAACTGCTTTTCTTCATCTGAGGAAGCAACAATAGTGCTGCTGAATTTTCTGATATAGTAAAGCTTATTGGATTTTTCCGTGAACACATCCTTTGACGCTTTATACGGTCTTCCATAGCCGCCCGTAATCCAAACAACAATAATATATACACCTTGAAACAAAACCGGTTCAACCACAGGGTTGTATAGAGGCTCAATACAATGGCAAAATCCTATAAGTTCCTTTAAAATTCCGTCTATTCTGTCCTGTTTTATTCCTTTAACGGGAAATACCGGACTTCCGTTTTCTTCCTCAACACCGATAATTATATACCCACCGCCAACATTATCTATATCGTTCGCAAAGGCGCATATACTGTGAATTATCGGGTTAGGATTCCAGTCACTCTTAAATTCTATGCGTGTTGACTCAACAACCCTTTGATTTATTAAATCATCTATATTGATTGGAATAGACATATTTCCACCTTCGTACACTTTTCTTAATGCAATTATATCACCCGGCAAACAGTCCGTCAATACTTTCGATAAAATTTTATCGAAAGTTTCGATATTTACGCGTCGAAAGTGTCGAAGAGCGCTTGCAGCAATCAATTATCATGCCTTGATTTTAATTAAAAAATCATCTTCTACATTAAATCTCTATCTATGTACTTTAATTCAACACTATGCTCCGAATCTGTTATAGTTAATTCGGATATTCTGAAAATATATTTGCCATAGAAATCTATAACCGTACCTGATATATCCTTACCGTTTAAAAACTGTAATATTGTTTTTGTGTCAATCGATATATCCCTAACGCTTTCTCTATAGTTCATCTGCCTTCATCCTTTTTGCAAGTGTTGAAAGTGCATTTTTCTTGTGTTTATATACTTTATTCTCTCCAATTCCCATTTCATTTGCGATTATCTTCATTGGAGTATTGGATATATACTAAAAGAGTGGACAAGTATGATATAATAAAAGCACAGGAAAACAGCTAACCGAGGAGGAAACAAAAATGGCAGGCAAAAACCAAAAATACACACAGTAATTCAAGCAAACGATAGTAGATCTATATCACTCAGGCAAAACCTACAACCAAATAAAGGAAGAATACGGCATATCACATAATGCTTTGGCAAATTGGATAAAACAGTATTCTGAAGTAAAAATTGATGACAACACGGTTCTTACTGCAAAACAAATAAAGGAATTGCAAAAACGCAATGCTCAGTTGGAGGAAGAAAACCTTATATTAAAAAAGCCATTGCGATATTCACGAGACTTCTTCCCATCTTGTGTAAACCTCTGAAATGGTATAGAATAGAAATATC